>ERZ1673747.859-NODE-859-length-38221-cov-17.163968_pt1 | contig 38221 bp, 62 predicted proteins | sample MGYA00580220_ERZ1673747 | MGnify/ENA primary metagenome ERZ1673747 (study PRJEB41218, sample SAMN15661769) | gut metagenome | host: Homo sapiens | place: Canada: London | collected 2015-08-20/2019-03-30 | study: EMG produced TPA metagenomics assembly of...
TTATCGGGAACTTTCTTTTAAAACCTCAATGTTGTCTTTATACAATCGCACCCTCTGCAGCGAGGTCTTCATGAAGATCTGTAATCGGATCACCTTTTGACTGAAAATAGGTTGCAGTCCACGGTGCTCCGCTTGCAGCCTGTGGCCACAATGCCAGAGTATGATCTACATAGTATGGAGCAAACCCGGATCTCTCAATTTCTTCCGGAGAAAGATTTTTCGTCAGCTGATGCACAATGGCACAAATCATTTCCATATGGGCCAGTTCTTTCGCACATCTAAGATGCAACTAATACACATTAAATAAGTAGTAACTTTTTGATAAAAATAAGATTGATACAATATTCTCAGGACGGCAACTCCATCCGCCCAACACTCATATACGCCGCCCGTAAAAAGGTGTGCATCATTTCGGTTGTCAGGATCATTCCTTCTGGCAACCGGAATTTAAAAGTATTTCCCGGTATCTCCAAAAACTCTTGGTATAGTAAAAACGTATCGTAAGATTCGTAGATTTGATATTCCATATCCATCCCCTCCATTTATTCCATTATATCATAAAAATATTTTAAAAACTTTTCAATTTCCTATTGACTTTACGCCTTATAGGGCGTATAATAAGACCATAAGATAAAGCAAAGGAGATACGAAAAATGAAAAAATACAACTTATCCAAAATCATGAAAAGAGCATGGGAGATTGTTAAAAAAGCATCCTTCGGAATCTCCGAAGCTTTAAAGAAAGCATGGAAAGAAGCGAAAATGGGAGGAACAAAAATGACAGGAACAGAGAAACAGATCAACTTCGCAAACGATCTGATCAAAAAAATGAACGAGCAGTTTGATGCTCTGATCGCAGAATGCAAGGCAAAATATCCGGAAAGCGTGAGCATGTGGGAATCTCGCAAGGAAGAATACAACAGAATCCTTTCCGAATCTGATGCCGGACTCGTAATTGATCTGCTGAAGTGGAACAATGAAACAGCTTACATGAAATACTACCAGAGACTCATGTTTGATCTTAAACACGAACGCAATACAATGTGTAGAAGAATTTTAAGTGAAGTTTACGGAAAATAATTACAAAAAGGTTTTGAACTGCAAAGCGAAATAATACACATGCTGACCTATCGGCTACGGGGAGAAAGAGGTAAATAAAATGACTAGGGAAAAAGAAATTGAGATTTTAATGGAAGACGGATGCACAAGGGAAGATGCGAAGAGACATCTGGAAGTAGGAACAATTGTTTATGAAGACTTTGAAGAGCACATCGAAGACTATTTAAAAGAATTATGCCGGGGCGACGAGGACTTTGAAGAAGTGCTGAGAAAAATGATCGAAACAAAAGAACCATTTCCAGACTGGGGCATCGTAGAATTAAACGGGAAAACTTATTATATTATGTATTGCTTGTAAGGGAAACGCTGACCTATCGGCAGGACGGGGAGAAATGGAGAAAATCATGGCAGAATTAAAAGAACTCAGAAAATTTATGAATCTGACGCAAAAAGAATTGGCAGAAAAATCTGGAATCAACCTACGGCAGATACAAAAGTACGAGTATGGAGAGTACGATACCGGAAAAATGATGCTTAGAAATGCAATCGCACTGGCAGATGCACTGGAATGCGATGTTAGGGAATTGTCGGAGTTGAACTTGAATATTTTTACAAACGAAGCGAAGAAAGCCATAAAAGATGGAGAAATGGACTTACATGATCTTTTAAGGATGGACAAATACCAGAAAATCAAAAAGCTAAGTAAGATCGGAGAATTTGAAAGTACTTTTTATGAAAGCTATAAATGGATCCCGGAAACACTGTTTGATAAATTAACACCAGATGAGCTTGCGAAGCTTGTAGATAGCTTTTATGACTGTTATAGCTCTGGTAAAAATGCAAGATAAAGGATAAGCTTAATGCTTATCCCTATCTTTTGGCTTTAAATATACTGTTAATATTTCAATCCGCGTCCGCCGGAATTGCTGGCAGAACCGCACACCAAAGCATCCATTAGGTGCGACAACTTTAATATCTCGTATTAAAGCTACTTCTAATATTTCAATCCGTGAAACTGTGATTTGCCCAGTTTCCGCAATACAGAGCATCATCTGTATTGGACATCTTTACAATACCACATTTTCCCGGATATGTAAATACATCCAGAAAATTTATCTGACAATTGTAAAGTTTCCCCTCAGAGAGCTAATCTCCGAGGGGATTTTATTAGAACAACTGGAACCGATCGATTGCCTGTCCGAACGCTCCAGCATATCCGTCCTGTCCGTTTCCAGTCTCGTTATCATACTGCCATGACCAGTAAGCTCCATTTACAGGGCTGACACGGTACTGGGCTTTCTGGTAGCCGTATTTTGCGGCATAATCCGCTGGAGTATTGTAGTACACCTCGATTGCGTCAATCGGCTGTCCTGTACCTGCATAACCATTGTTGTGATCATTCCAGTTGCATCCGGTAACATAAGGCAGCCACCCTCTTCCTATCACATGAACTCTGTATTTTACGGATCCCTTGTCTACCTTAATAGCTACATCCGTGATGCGCTTACCCTGTATCCCGGCAAAGTCTGTAAGATTCCGCACGCACGGCAAGATGCGTCCGTCCTCCAGTTTGACAGCATAAGTAAATACTACTTCTGGCTGTTTCTGTGCAGCTTGAGCCTGCGCCTGTCCTCCAGATACATAAGTTGGCGGCGTGACATTACCACCCATGTACTCCTTAATCCGTTTAATAAAGTAGGATTTTGTAGCTTCTCTGCCACCGTGAATCTCCACAGATCTGTGAGGGCAAGATGTAGCATACACTTCCTGATGTAGCCTTATCGTGCTTGTACTTGGTGTGATTCCATATTGCTTGCACTTCTGCGCTGCCAACTGCAATGCTTTTTCCTCATTTGCTTTAAATACATCCATATCGCCCATGCTCTGACACGTTTCGATGCCAAGATAATTTAAGTTCCCGTTTGCGTCTCCGCAGTGCCAAGCGCAATTCCAGTCATCCTCTGCCTGTAAGATGCCATCCTGTGCTACATAATAGTGCGCAAATCCATTTTCAAGCGGATGTGTCTGCAGCCAATTTCTGTAAAATGCTGCATTGGCGTTCTTGCTTCCAGCGTCATTGTGAAAAAAGATACCTACCGGATTTCTCCCTCTGTTTCCTGCTACTCCACGACAAATACTCATATTTTCTCCTTTCCGTGCGATGTCGCACAATAAAAGAGAGCCTGTTTCCAAGCTCTCCCAAATTATCTACTTATATGTAAGCGCCCTCTCTGAATCTCCTGTTCCAGGTGTCGTTGGGTCTACAACTACACCAAGGATTGCCAGAACCGCAAAGAGTGCATTGATTACAGTCAATAACTTATCTCCAAGGTCTCCAAGGTTGATGGTAAACCCAAACACTGCCGCAATAGCCTGTACCAACAGCAAGAGTGCCGGAATCAGTGCCACCCAGAATGCCTTGTTTTTAATTCTTACAATCCAGTTAATCTTCTTCATTTTTCATTCTCCTTTACAGATACATCGCTACTATTCCACCAATCACAGCTCCGATCAGTGCGGTTACTACTACGTCCCACCGTTTAGCTGGAGTCTGCTCAAGATGTGTCACTTTTGCGGTCAACTGCACAAGGGTCTGGTTCATAAATCCAACCTCCTTGGTCAACCCAACCATTTCCTGTGCCAGCTGGTGCACCACATTAACAACGTCCTCCGCTTCTTTCATTCGGTGTTTTAATGAGCCAATTTCTTTTCCGTGCTCTGCAAGTTTCACTTCTACTTCATTTTCTGTCATGTCTTTCCTCCGGTTTTTTTAAGTATAAAAATAAGACCATTACGGTCTTGCCCTAATCTCCATATTCGCTCCTTTAGTCTTCCGTAATCCATGTAAATGTCTTTATGCGTTCACAGTAGTCTGTCTTGCCAGTTACAATGGATATTCCTCCGTCTTTTGAGATATAATATCTGCCAGTCCCGATAACTGACGGACCAACCAATTCGCTGTACGTCTCTACTATGTCTACGACTGGTCGATATCCTATAGGGATCCCTAATTCGACAAACGGTCCGTGCGATCCTGTGTTTGGAAATTGTATAAGTGCCGTGATTTTACATGTAACCACGCACCCTCTCCTTATTAGCTCCACCTGTATATAGTTGGATGAGTTTGTGCTGGCGTATGGTCCTTTTATTTTTCCGGAGTCATAATTTGTTGCTTTAGATATGTTTATTTCGTATGATCCGGAGCTTTTAACAAATATACCGTCCCGTTTAAAAATAACAAGGTTGGAAATGGTGGCTCCGTCAAAATACTGCGCAATCTGCGTTGGGAATATAGACAAGCTTGTGTGTCTGCCGCTGTCCATCCCATTCGCTACAAATACGCCCTTGCTTATCGCAGAGCTGTTTATCCCGTTTTCATCCTCGGAGTAGATCTCTCCGGTATTTACTTGGATAAAAAAGTGTCCGTCCAGACTCTTTATAAGTCCAGCGGTTACAGTTCCGAGGTTTGCGGCAATCGCACTTAGCGTCTCTACATTCAGATTTTCTACCGAAATGTAATAGATCACCCACTTACTGCCGTCCCATCTTTTAATCGGCTCTCCGCTTGCAGTCTGCCAGAGCTGTCCCGCTTTTGGATTTTCCGGAGCTGTTGGAGACACGATAATGCCGGAATCCCCGTCTGCCCCATTCTGCCCGTGTACTCCGATGATAATAGGGGTTGTCTTGGTCGAGGTTCCATTTGTGTAGGCATAAACTTCGTAGCTCCACAAATATTTTTTTACGTCCGTCATGTCCTGCTTCGTAGTGCTCCACCCAGAAGAGGATATTGTGATTCCGGTACTCTTTTCGGATGCGAGGTAGTACTTTGTAATAGATTCGATTCCAACACCGTCCTGACCATCATCCCCTTTATACTTCGACCACTGATAATCTGTGGGATTGCTACTTTCTGTCGGTACTTCCTTGTTATAGGCAAATCCGATGTAATATTTTCCGTTCGGGCTGTCAGACATCCCGTTTCCGCTGGCATCATCCGCATATCTCACCCACGTATAGTAAGTTTTTCCGTCATCTCCGGGCTTTCCTGGTACTCCCTCTCCGGTGATCCTTGCCCACTGATAATCTTCCGGATTATTGGACATTACTGGAGTCACCTTATTGTAGGCAATTCCTAAGTATTCCTTTCCATCTGGACTGCTGGACATCCCGTTTCCATACTCGTCATCAGCAAATTTAAACCATGTGTAATAAGTTGTTCCGTCCTGACCATCCTCTCCGTCCATTACATCCGTAATCGTAACCTCGTAATATCCACGCTTTACTCCGCTTTCGAACGCCGTAAAAGAGTACGCTGCTTTTACATCCACATCCTCTGCATTAACCGTAACACTCTTGCCAACGTAAAACTCTGTCCCATCTTTACTCCACCGGATTTCCAGATTTCCAGACACATCCACACCGTTGTTGTAAGCGTAGGCTGTCAGCGTTGTGCTCCCGATGCCGTTTTTAAAGATAACGCCGTTATTAGTGGAGATCGAACAGGTGTAGACTTTATTTTTTAAGATCAAGTCCTCCATCCTCTTAATGAGATCGTCGGATATTTCGGAAGTCAGCTCCTTGTAGTTGCTAAACACCGTCTTGGCAGTCTTTGGGTCAGTCAGACTGCGTACCTGCTCTGATACCCTCGCTTGTAGATAGAGGATCGGTGTCCACTCTTGATCTTGCATTCTCACCGTGTCACCAATATTGGTGTCAAAGTACCCGTCCACCTCGTAAGTTACTACTGGCTCGGATGCGGTCTTGAGGTCAGATAGTGCCATACTATAGAGCTTATCTTGATTGTCCGTATCGTATTCTTTCCGCAGCACGATATAAGCATCGTCCTTGTTTACGATGTTGGACGGGAATCGGTCTCTTGCCTGCGGTGCCCGGATGATCGCCCCGTCTGTAAAATATTCCAAACGCCCGCTTGCGTCGTATTCCTTTTTGTCCAGTCCATTGATGGTCAGACCATCTTTCCCTGTTGGGTAGATGCAGGTGTACAAGCTCTCAACATCTGTGGTTTTTCTGACTCCAGTAATTCCCTTCCCATATCGCAGGACGATATCATTCCGGTATTCCCCGACTCCGCTGTCTGTTCCGGAGTGCTCTCGGTATACATTCAGGACGATTTCTTTTAAGGAGTAGTCCTTGTTTAAAACTGTCTCAAATTCGATCTCCGCAGAAAATACGTTCGCCAAAGAAAACAGCCTTTTTAGTATGGAAGTTGTGCCCGTCCACTCGTTGGTAATCCGCTTATCTGATACCTCGTTGAGTCCTAATTTTAGCGTTCTCTCAGCATCAAAAACGGCAAGGTACTCTCCAAAGCTCATTGCACTGGCGGCCTTGTATGCCCCGGAATCCTCATTGATCAGCTCGAAAGACAACGACCACGCCGTAGCTGTGATCGTCTCCTCTGTTTGCTCCGTATTTACGATATTTAAGTAATAGGATTTACCTTTGTACTTAAACGCCACCTTATTTCCGACCGTGATATGCTGTGCGTCCGTGTGCTTGGCATTGACCGTAAAAGTGTAGGTATTTGCCGCGCCCTGCAGGTATTCGTGTAATTCGTCTTTCCAGTAGTGCATAGACTTTTTATGTTTATTATCCATGTAAGCCAATGGTGCGTTACCTGTACTTAATATCGCAATTCTGACATTTTCTATCATAGATATACCTCCCGTATTTTTGCTTTGATCGTCGGAGGAGGGTTGCTAAAATCCGAATAATAAAACTGGACTTCCGTAGTCCCCGGCGGCACCTTAAAATAATCCGTTCCGGTTACCTCATGTCCTGCGGATGCCACACCATCTACATAGACTTTCGTGCTTTCCCCGTCAATCTGTACCACATTTCCGGCTTGGAACCGGTTCGGAACATCCCTCTTTGCATCTACGCTGTGGCTCACAAATTCCATGGAGTACACGTGATTCTCTCCGATCCCTTCCCCAGACCCCCAGACTCCAATAAAGGTGCTGATTTCTGTCACTTCAATGTCTTTCATTTCCGGTACCGTAAATGGTTTCACTTCTCCGTTAACATTAAATTCAAATCGTTCCCCAAACTTGGAAATACTGGATCGCCCTGCTTTCTGTCCGGTTCTCGGATTGTCCCAGCTACAGTCAAATTCAATCTTTCCCTTGTTGATCCCATTTACAAAAAATTCTGCATACCCTTTATTGTTCCCAAGCTCATTTTTAAAAAATGTCATAGCTGCCACATTGCGCTTGTTTCTGTCCGTCATTAAAAACTGGATAACACCTCGGTTGTTAAATGTTGATGTCGTAAAATAATGATGCCAAGACAAGGTGCAGTTCTTGGCTCCGGTGTGTCCATTACTGTCCATTGGTACTTGTTTTGTCCAGCTCGGACCGTGCCACTGCTCTCCTGTTCCATAATTCGTCACTCGGAGGGCATAACCTCCTGTTCCGTTGGTGATTGCAAGATTCCCGGTCTGCTTGTGCTCGCTCACTACATGGACGGTGGTGGCATTGTTTAAAACCCAACCGCTTGTGCTTGGGGAAAAAATGTCATTGATAAGGGTTTCTGATGCTTCATAGTCCTCCAAGTCTGTTTCCTCTACCTTTCCAAGCTGTATCGTTCCATATTGGCTCACAAGTCCGATGTATCCGTTTTCATGCTTGTGGGTAATCTCATAGTCCACATCTGCCCATTCAGTACCGTTGTTTTGGATGGTAATGGTCTGGTATCCGTCTTGCTGTACACTGTCAAAATCAAATTCGCCGACAGAGTACGCTACCCCATCCGGGATAAGCCAAGTGATTGTGCCTTTCCCAAAAATCGCAACCTGTGTCACGTCAAGGTTTCCGTCCGGTATCGCATAAAAGTAGCGATCTGGATAATTCCCGAAGACAAGTTTCTTAGGTTCTGAGACATTTAAAATCTTCTGGATTGCATTATAGCTCTCTGCGATGTCCCCAACAAACTCAAACGGCATTTCTATCGTTCTTGACTTATAAGTTGTATACCCGTAATCTTCCCCTTTGCACGATTCTGCGCCGTCCAAAAGTTCTGTTTCCCGGTCTACCCCACTAAATGGGGAGAACCCGGAAAGCACGTTTAAATACTTTCCGAGTTCTTGATCGTCAAATTTTACTGATAGGCTCAATTTCTATCCCCTCCTAACATCTTCCGAAAACTCGAATTCTTTTCTATTTGTTTTTCCATTGGCGTTGCAAGTACTCTGGATGTCTCTACGGAATCTATTTTATTGATAATTTCAAGCGGCCGGTTTGCGAGTCTGGATAATCGGTCTACCGCGTAGAGTAGCTCACTATTATCTGTCGTTCTGACCGCTGATCTGGAAGCGACATATCCGCTTGCTGTCGGGCTTGCAGACGTTGTAACTCCAAGAGCAGCTCCCTGTATCCGAGACACCATCTTGTTTGCCTGTTTTTCCATATCTTTATACGGAATATTGTCTTTAAATCCTACGCCAATACCAAGAGCCATATTTTTTCCGACTTGGTCTCTAAATACACGGGACGGGGAATGGATTCCAAGCTTGCTCTTGACCCAATTCAGAGCGTCTGTAGCAGCACTTACAGCAGCATCTACTAGCTGTCCGGCTGCAGAAGCAACACCGGATGCAATTCCCTTTATGATGTTGACTCCAACGCTAAGCCAATCGACACTTAAAAATGCGTTTTTGATAGAGGAAATGATTTGCGGTATTTTACCTACAAGGTTTGGTATAGCTCGAATCAAGCCAGAAGCTAACTCTCCGATAATTTTAATTCCAGTGGATAAAATCTGTGGAAGATTACTTGCGATGCTGGCTACAAACCGCGCTATCGCCTGAGCTGCAGCGGATACGATAGCCGGCAAATTGTTTATAATTCCATCCACAAGGCGTAAAACCATCTGGACGCCGGATTGTAACACGGATGGAAGCGCTGATAAGAGTCCACTTACATAATTTGTAATAGCTGCGGAACCTTGGGTAACCAACTGCGGCAAATTTTGCATGATTCCAAGAGCTAACTGCGTTACAATCTCAAACCCTTTTACAATCAATTCTGGAAGCCCTGTTGCAATTCCGAGCCAAAACTGGTTTAATAGCTCCATTCCGGAAGAAATAAGCAACGGAGCATTTTCCATCATTCCGGTAAATAGTCCATTCACGATATTTCCAGCTGCTTGAATCATACCGGCAACGCCGTTTTCTTCAAATCCTTGCGTCAACTGTTCGATCGCACTAATCGCCGCCGGCAATAAGGACTCTGTTAGTCCGTCAGAGATCGGTTTCACAACCTCGCCAAGAAGCTGCTGAGCATTATCCTTTAATGTGGAGATCAGACCACTAAACGTCTGGCTTTGCTTTTCCATACTCTGAAAGTACTTTCCACCCTCAGACGTTGCCCTCTGCATGGACGCTGTAATTTCATCAACAGAGATCGTTCCCTTACTGATTCTGTCGTACAGGGACGCCATAGACTCCCCTGTGCTTTCAGAAATTTCTTGCAGTGGATTAAATCCAGCTTCAATCATCTGTTTGACATCTTCCAACGATACCTTTCCAGCAGAGGACATCTGACCGTAAGCAGTAGCAATTCTGGACATTTTTTCAGCAGAGCCTTGTGAAATATCACCGAGCATCATCATTTTGTCCATAGCTTCATCTGCGCTAAAGCCATAGTTCATCAACAACTGTGTGGTATCTGCTAAATCCGGAAGCTCAAACGGCGTTTCTGCTCCTACTTTCTTCAATTTGTCGATTACTTCCGCAGCCTTTTCCGCGGATCCAGTCATAACCTCAAATGATGTCTGGTAAGACTCTATGGATGCATTGTATTTTACTCCGGCTACAACACCAGCTCCAAGTGCAGCCGTCACAGCGCCAACCGCAGCAACTGCCACTCCTGCACCTTTCTTGGCTATTCCACCAAGTTTAGAAATTCCGGAATTAAATCCAGATTCATTTATTTCCGTATCAAATTTTAATGAGCCATCATAACCCATACTATCCCTCCTATTCTTGGATAGCACAGGCTCATAGGCTCACTTAAGTGCTTTATTTCTTAATTTCTATTTCTTTCTTACAAGTCCGACATTTTACGTAGATACCGTGGCTTTTGGCTGTATTGTCTGCAATAGCAAGTTTGCAGCCGCACACAGGGCATCTAATCCAATCTCGGACTAATATTGGTTCTTTTTTCATGATCCACCTACATAAAAGCGTCACCGATTTCAAAATCAGTCAATTCTTCCTGTTTTAACTCGATCAGTTTTTTAATTTTCTGGATTCTCTTTTTCTCTTCCGGGTCTTTAACTTCGCTCAGATCAATTCCTCTGTACATGATTCTTTTCTTTATTTCGTTATCCTCGGATAATCCATCAAAAAGCATCCGGAATTTCCACCAATGCAGATATTTAATATCAATCAAGTCAATACCGTAATCACGCAAAAATGCTGATAATATATAGGGATAATCGACGGAAAAGGAAAAAAGATTCTTCTTCCTCACTGTTCCGGTTTGACTGGCTTCTCCGTCTGAAAAATCAGCACTCATAAAGTCGCATAATGCGTCAATTGCAGGATACGATATTTCGACATCGTCGAGAAAATACTCACTCAAAATCAACCGCTTATCCACAGACTTAACATCTTTATCTTTTAGCATATCCAGAAGAGAGATATAGTCCCGAAAATCGGTTCTGATTCTCACAAGCCTTCCGCTTACCATTACCGATGTCGGGAGGGCTTCATAGAAGAGGTTCATCGGTTCTTCCTTGCCCCTCTCCTTGCCTTCCTGTTTGGTGCATACTTGTTAACCATGCTGTTATATCTGGACTGCTCGCTGTTCCGGAGATCAAACAAAGAATTGGCTGCTTTAACTCTCATGTCCATGCTGTTCTTGCCGAGAAACATTTTCCTGCTCGTTCCGTATCCGAATAATCGGTCATAGAAATCATCAAAAACCTTGCATTGCGCCCTCGTAATCTCGGACACTTTTCCAACTTTCGGTACTTTTTCGGATTCTACAACCATTTTCTCATAGCAGTCCTCAAATTTTCCCATAAAATCTGCGTCTGTAAAATCGATGTCTGTTTCAAAATTATTAAATTTCCACTGGCTCATCGGCTCACTCTCCTATTCTTTCTCGTATTTTTTACCGCCTTAAAATCGGCGGCAGCTACTCCCCCATGTAATCTCCCTTGGCGTAAGTAACTGTCTTGGATGTAATATCCACCTCTGTAACATATCCTTCCTCAACATCGGATACAGCTTTCAGCGATCCATTGTAAACCAATGCGTCTGTTCCATCTCCGTCCGAATCCGGGATAACTGCGTAAGTTCTCTTTGTTGCGTAACACTTGTCACCTTTCGTGTTCTTTTTGTAAAAATCCACCGTGACCACTTCCACATGTGCATCATCCGCAACTTTCTCACCGTCATGGATTTTTGCAATTCGCTCATGTACAGGATTGCCTGCATACATATCAAAAGAGTACTCTGTAGCCGGAGCATATCCAACTACATCTGATCTCTCCGTGCTTTCATCCACGTACTGTCTGGAATACTCTTTCGGGTTTTTCCCGTTTGTCATTGCGGTAAAATTGGTCATTCTATCGAATTTTGGCGAACTGCCTGTTGTATCCGTGTTTAAAAACGCTACTCGCAGGTGTCTGCCTACTAATTTTGGTACTGTTCCTGACATACTTATACCTCCTGTGTATAAATTAAGCGGCACTCAATACGATACTTTGCGTTTTCACCGTTCATATCGTACAAGTAACCGCTGTTTAAAGTTTCGATTGATATTGGGTTCTTCTTTTCTTCGAGTTTTGGTAGGTTGCCGTTGAAACTCTGCTGTTCCAACCACTCCTCAAAGCTTTGAAAGAATCCGCTGTTTTCAATGTTAATTCGCGCGTCTTGGTCATATTCTTCTTGGCTTGTAAATGCGAATTGGAACTGCTTCTTCGCCCCACCGTCCATGTATCTCTGCATGATCGGGTCGCATGGGAGAGGGTCAACAGAGTATCCCATATCCGTTCCAATGTAGTCCACATTTACACGTCCATCACTTAAAAACGGACATGTGAGAATGTATGATCTGACGCTGTCAATGAGATTTAACATACTTCGCCGCTCCTTTCAGTATAGAGTCTTTGTGACGATTTTTCATTCGCTCAAACCATCGTGATTTTTCCTTATGCTCGTAATACTGCCTACGTGCATAAGGCGCAATCTGGTTGATCTCACCACTGCCAATCACAGTGCCAAGGGTTGCTGACTTAACCAGTACTCCTGTCCGTCTTGGAGTCTCCGGGTTCATACGCCGGATGCATTCAGAATCAACAAACTCCTGTGCGCTTGCGAAACCAGATTCCATATTCGGTTTAAAGTTCGGATTCCAGTCGAGTCTCGCTATTGTCCTTCCTTTCAAATCTCCCTTGGAAATCGTGTAAGTTGATATCTTACCTCTCGGTGTCTCAATCTGGAATTTTTTCTTTCCTTTTGCCACTACACTCCCACCACCTTAATATGCGGATTGCCGCCAAAAGTATTGTAGTTTGCAGACGTGATTCTCGTCTTGTCCAGTCCGTCCAAGTCCTTAATCGTCTGCATGTCAACCTTGCAATCGCCTTTTACAAGGTAATCGTCTTTCTTAATTTCTATGTTCGTATCCGGGATTCTGACTGTGTAGGTGTCTGCTTGCTTTAACCCATCTGTCGTGATCTGCGACTTTTCATTTTTATACCACCATACCTCAGGTATGTAAGCTCGCTCCCACTCATCCAGTCTGGTTTCAGAGTTGTACTTTCTTCTGTACAGTGTTGCATCTGCGTTGGTTATCATGATTCTACCCCCATATACAAGAGTCCGGTCGGCATAAGATAGAGTTCCAATGTGTCAAATATCTTTCTGCTAAGCAGTTCGTCTGCTGTTCCCCCGCTTCCTCCGCTTTCGTAGCTGACAGAGTATCCATCCGTGTTTTCGGATGTGACCGCACGTCCAGAGTGCTTGCTTCTGACCTTTTCATCATTGGCAATCAAATCGCAGACAGCGCAGGTGGCAAGTTTTACTTCTTCCATTTCCATATTGTCATCAGCGCGCCCGAAGGTAATCCTTCGGACATAAGCTGATGCTGGAATAACAGATTTATCAAATTCTTCATCTGTTAAATTTCCCATATATTCAGAGACGTAAAATGTATAATCCGCATACAAGTTCATTTACATCAACTCCTATTTCTACTCCGCTGCAGTATGTACATAGATAGCCGCTTTCTTGTTATCTTTCGCCTCTGCGATACCTACGGTACGATACCCGAACTTCCAAGCATCCGCATCCTGATTCTGATCCGGTGTGATGATCTTAGATACAGTGTGCTTCTGATTCTGGATTACTGCATTCTTGTCAACAATCAAGAAATCAATCTTCTTGCCGCCTGTTGTTGTAAAGCCGCCGGCTCCAGATGCTGTCAACGTGACTTTGTCGAAAAATCTTCCCTCAGGAACTTCAATCACTCCAGCCCAGCCTTCCAGAACTTTCTTGGATGCCGTTGTATCAAGGTCCTCAATATCCCCTTTGAGTGCGGCAGAGATATACAGATAACAGGTTTCCGGCTTTGCCTCCGCATTTTTAATAGCAGTCTTGCCTTTTCTAATTGCTGCAATTCCGGCTTTCGCATCTGCAATCGCTGCTGCCACTTTATTAGTAGATGGTGCGTATCCTGCATAAGATGCCAATCTCCAAGCATCCAGTTCCGGTACCACCTGTGTTCTTAAGAACTCTCCGGACAATCTTCCGAAGGCAACACCTGCAGATTCGATATTGTCCATAGCATCCACAGTGAACATACGGCCACGATCATAAGTACACTTCTTAGTCTCGTACTCAAGTGTTACGTCACCCGCAACATATCCCGTCTGCTTATTATAATTTGCAAGACCGGACATAGTCATTTTCGGGATCAGAATCTCGTTTGCGTTTGCTCCCTCTCTCACAAGCTCATTCGGACCATCCAAAACCGCTGTCAAAGACGCCAGCTTGTAAACTTCGTCCAACATCGTAGAGTATGCTTTTCTTAATGCAATTGTGTTCGCCATATCTTATTACCTCATTCTTTCTAATTATTTTTCTGCTGGAAGCCCCATAGCCGCTCTGATTGCCGAGAAATTATCTCCACCTGTGCCAGAGCCGCCAGTTGCTCCTACTGGGTTTTTAAAGGGCTCATCAGAGCCAAATAAATAAGCATCAGATTCCTTTACGGTTTCCAATGCTTTTTTGATGTCCTCAGACTGGTTTTTCGATTCTTTCAAAGCGTCCATATCAAGCATAGCCATGACTGCTTTTTCGTTGCGACCGCCTGCTGTCTTGATAGCTTCTTTGATCGTGTCGGAAAAGATGCGATCCGCTTCTTTGGCGGCATACTCGGCGTCTTTGTCTTTCAACTGCTGATTCAGTTTGTCGATTTCGCCCTGCATAGCTGTTGGGTCAACATCCTTAAACTTTTCCAGAGATTCCGTTGCAGTCTCAAGCTGACTCTTATAATTGTCGCGCTCTCCCTCTGCTTTGGTTGTCTTTGCCTTTTCAGCGGCAATGTCTTTCCCGTTCTCTGCCATGATTTTATCAATCGCGTCCTGTTCCAATCCAAGTCCTTTTAAAAATTCTGTTTTCATGTTTCCATTCTCCTTTCGCATTAGGTTATTTTAGGTGTGTAACCATCCACCACGAATTGACTGTTTAAGGTCTCATCTGCTGACCAAAAAGGCATAAAAATAACACATATCTCTATGTGCCAATGTCTTACCTATTCTGCAAACACCCAATCATCTGCAAGCATATCAGCTTGACTTGCAAGCCACCCAATCTGCACGCCAGATGTTCCGACAAATGCGATTGCCTGATTGCCTATAGCTTCATGCTCACAATTTACAACATCGTCTCCAAATGTATATGAGATTCCAGTTGCCAGTTGAATATACTGCTTCTTCCCATTCCATCCTTTACGAGCAACTTTCATTCCACGTTTCAGGTATTTAATAGCATCGGAAAACGGAAATGTCGATTCTCCTCCTAATACAGGACAGTTGCTTTCATCGGCAAGCATCCATTCATCAGAAGCCACATTTTGAAGAGTGTATTCAACTCTCTGAGTTTCTCTGATGTCGAGAAGTTCTCCTTTGTCAGAGTCTTGTGGTCTACACTGAATCATGACTGTTTCTTTTTCCTTGTCCCAGTACCAATAACCGCCCCAAGACGGAAGTTTGACTTTCCCTCCTTGTTTCATCACTTTTAATGCTTCAATAAAATTCATTCCCATGTATTTTCCTCCTAAAGTAACGCCTGTACCTGTTCTTTTAAGCTCTCCGGTACATCATCGATTGTCAAGTGTCCGCCTTTGATTCGGTTTGCTAAAAACTGTGCCATCATTTCACCTCCGCTTCCATCGTTGCTAAAATCAGTTCCTGCACCGCCTGATCTGTGACTTCCTGCGCCGCCTGCGTTGCTTTCAGGTCGTTCTGTAATTTACCATAGGCGCTCATTCCGTCATCGACAGCTTCATATTCTTTGATTATGTTTTCTTCTGTCTCTGTGTAGCCAACAAAGACAAGGTTACTAAATCCCTCTGGTTTCTCTTCCTTGAGTGGTTTGTAGCCCTCTTTCTTGATGGAGCTGATTCTCACAGTTCCGTTTTCCATGATTTTTGCGTAGTTCATATCATATCTCCTTTCGATAGGTTGCTTTGATGTCTGGGTCAAGCTCCCCTCCGTCCGCTGTGATTACTGTGGTAGGGTAGTAGGTTTTTAATGCTCGGATAGCGCTTTGTTCGGATTGTGGGAGGGGGATGAATTCTGGTATTTCAGTTTTATACGCAAGATGCAACGGATGCGATTTTAAATATTCCTTAATTGCACTTACTGTACTTCCGTATATTGCTTGAGTGTTTAAAACATATGCATATATATTTGGGGTCATATTAAAATTAATACATGGATTTTTTTCTCGAGATACATATTGTTTTAATTCTTTACAATATCCCTCACCGTTTACTATTTTCTTATCAGAAAGTTTAAAGTAAAATCCTGTATCATAAAGTGCTACCGAATCGTCACCGATATATTCTTTTACGGCACTTTGATACAACCACCCAATCTCTCCACCCTGTTCGACCAGTCTGTCCCACTTTGTAATAGGTCGGTCGGATGTGAGAGTGAGGGTTTGTAGTTTTCGGTATGGTTCGTATGGGGTTTTCGCAGACCCAAGTTCGACCTGTATGTTATTCAAATCTTTTGTCTCCCCATTTAACCGAAAATATGAGATTCCTCCTTCTATTGTCAATTGGCCTGATGTTGCTTGAATATTTTTAACAAACAGTTTATCTTTGTTATATAACTTGCATACGCCTCCTGTGCTTTTTCCACTTATATACACTTTGCCTTCAGTAACAGATATGAAATCGGATACAAACCAGCCTTCTTTCGGGCTCTCCATATCAGACGCGACACTGCTGAATTCATATCCTTTTTTCACACTGTCTTTATCAAACAGATTCTTCCCAGTAACTTTCACATCCACTTCATACTTCTGCGTTTCCTCATTCCACTTTCCAACATTTTTAATTTCCTGCGGATATTCTGGGCTTGGGGAGGGTTTACCGCCTGTGTAGGGTTCGTAGGGCGTGGCTGTTACCCCTTTTTCGAACTGGAAATTAAATACTTCGTCAACTGCACCGAACGGATTGACAACCAGAAAGCGCTTCACAGTTTTGCCACTCATAGATGTAAGGCTCTTTTTCGCTATATCCTTGACCTTTATTTCGTTTCTGCTACCATCTGCGTACTCAAACTTAAATACTGCAGAATTTTCATTTTTCGATGTAGTTTTCTGTGCGCTTATCGTGTATTGTGCGTTTTCTTCAAAGACATATCCGTCCATTAAGACTACATCTCCGCTACTTTTTGGAATTTTAAAAGATATTCCGTTATGCTCAAGTGGACACTTCGCTATATCAAACAACTGAGCCCCTGTCGTCTGCGCCTGCTCCGTCTTCCCACCAAGTTCCAACCTCTCAAGCGGAGCATCCAAGCTGTTCGGCAGTACCAACATCCCTGTGCCCTCTAGCTCTACCCTGTCATAATTCGGTGGCTGTGGAGTGGAGACTCCTAGAGGGCATATCATATCCACTCCTATGATTCCTGTTCCATCTACCATTTTAAGCATTGTACTTCCACTCCTTTTTCACTGGTTGCTGTGGGGATGATTTGGACTAGGTTGCTCTTTCCACCGCCATAAGAACCGTACTGCAATCGCTGTGCAGTCTGCGCCGGAATCAGTACACTTTGTTCTTTTGTCGCGTCCCTTTCCAGAGATGCGTAGATATCACCGTCCGTGAAATTCTTGACCAGAAATTCAGATGATGACACCTCAAATTCAAAAATCAATGTTGCTTCCGCTGTTGGCTGTCTGATTACTTTTACTTTACTCATTTTCTACCTCCTAAATCGTTTTGGTGCAGGTGCCACTCTGCCGCGCATATCGTAATAGATGCGCTCACGCTCTTGATGCAGCCCCATTCGTTTACAAAATCTGGTGTACTCCCCGAGTTGTCCTTGATACTTTGCTTTCGCGATTATTACATCGCCTGGGTCAGCACCACCCTGTTTTAATAGCACAACTTTTTCTCTCTGTGCCCTCATTGCAGTTTCCTTTTTCCTCTGTTGCTGTTTGGCTTCGTATAAGGTGTATTCCTTGCCGTTAAATATCTTAGGTATACTTTCCTTGCGGTTTTGCTCTTCCAGCCACTCATCTGTCCAGTTTCTTTCGGATATTCCGGGAATAAATACATGATAGATGTGATAGCAGTTTGCCCCGAGTAATCCAGTCACACTTCCTAGTCCACATACAGTTATGAGTTCTTCCTTGCTGTATACCTTTCCTTGCCATGCTGCGTGAGTTGGTCTGGCTCCGGCGTGCCATTCCACCTCAAAATAATCTGTTCCTAACTTCTCGGCGTTTATATCCGTGATCTTCCCAGTAAGCTGTGATACTCCCGCCATAACCGCTCTCCTTGCCGCCACGTCTACCCTGCTATGCCACCCGGAAGCGTAATCAATGCTCCTGAGTCCGCTGTTTGTGAGCTGTGTGACCACCTTACGAATCATGGTGTTATAGTCAAATGTGCCGTAAACCACACCTGCGATAGCCTTATCCAGATATCCTTGGTAGATGTCGGATAATGGAGTCATAACAAGCCTACCGCCTCCGTAATCCACATAAAATCCCATGGACTTTGTGACGTTCCGCAGATCATCATTGCTCTGCTGGATGAATCCATCTGCAAGCTGTTGCAACTCCTTATTATCCTCGTAGGGGATATATTCCGCATTGACCTGCTCGTAGATGTCTTTGTTGCGAACATATTCCCAGTCGATTACCTTGTCATACAGTTCAAACACTTCCGGATATGACAGGTTCAGCGTGGTTTTAATCATCTTTTCGATGTCCTCAGAAGAGTACCCGATGATCTGCAACCGGTTAATCTGCCAGTCTGCCGTGCTTGTAATTTTCCCGGCTTTTTTGATTCTGCGAACAATGTCCTCCAAAATCATCTGCTCCAAATCCAGAAAATGCTTCTCAATCTGTCCGGATAGTTGTTTCTTGTAGTTCTCTCTCAATTAGATCACCTACTCCATGACTTGATTCTGTTCCGGCAGCATCTTCTTTGCTGTGGCTTCATCCTCGTTGTACCATTTCATGCGGTATTCCAGATGTGACATAACCCCCATACTCACGTCCTGTCTATCCTGTTGGCGTTCCGTTTCCTCATCGGTTAGAATGGAATCGTTGAATTTACACGAGAACTCATATCCCGAATTAAGCATGCTGTTGTAGAATGCAAGCCCTGCGGCGAAGTCTTCCAAGCAATCATATAAATTGTTCTGGATTGCCGTTACTCGGTTGTACTTCCGGTTCTTTGATGCTTTAATTTCCGTGGCTGTTTTCGCTACTTCCTGCGCATCTGACAGGTCTCCATAAGCAAGACCTACGGAAAATTCGATTTCACGCTTATACTCTTCCAATCCACGTTTAAAGGCTTCATCTCGCATTTCTGGGGAATACTCTTTCAGGAGTTCCTGATCCTTTCCAGCATCCAGATTCATTCCCCGGTACAGTTTGTTTTTAAGCTTCGGCATTCCAAATCTTCCGGTTGCCTTGTCTTGCTTAAGTGCTCTATTATCCACATGGATAGCACGCTCTCCCGATTCGTATTCCCAGTCAAGCCTTGCGCCCTGCGTGTCCGCTTTTCGAATCAACTCAGAAGCTGACTCATATACCGATACGCCGCAAGCAGAACCATCTATTTTATTTTTGATTGGATTGCGGTAATATCCAAAGTCCATTCGATTCATGCCGGGGTATGTAATCGGTCCAGGTAGGATATTTTCCCACCCTCCCACTGCTTCTAAGCTGCATGGAAGTCCGATATCATTCGCTGTCTGAGAGTGGAAGCACTTGTTTTCTATAGTCAGATTTCCGTCCGTGAAATAGTGCCGTTCAAGCCTCGTGAAATAATCAGCGTCCCCAACCTTTTTTACGGTCAGAAATGCAATATCATTCGGCTTTCCATCATCCCCGAAACTAATCGGGATAATCTTGTCTGCTGAGATAAATTCGGCAACCGATTCTCCCAGTGGTTTCAAAACAAATGACCCCAGAGCAAGGCCTTCCTGCAGGTTTTCATTCAGACTCGTGATATTCTTCTGATAGATCTTGTCCAGACGTTCATTGCTTACATTGGTTTCCATTTCCACAAGCGCGCAGTCTGCAAACTCTCGGCAGATTCCGTCTTCAATTCCAAGGGAAACAATGCTGTCAGAAATCCAGTCCGCATCCCCATTTAACATCTGCCTCCATCTATTGATTGCATCTATCATGTCGTTGGATAGTGCGATATCCTTGCCGATGATCTGTTTTAATGTCGTATATCCAAACATTCTCATGATTCCTTTCCATAATCTCTTAATTCCATCAAACATCTTCCACCTCTTCGATTAGGTATTTCATATCACGTTCAATCGTGTATTCAAATGCATCCAGGCTGTCAATGTCAGTGCTGCCGTCATCCAGACGTTCATCCTTCCCAACAGCTTCTTTGTTCCAGACCGCATCTGAAAAAGCGGTTTGCAGAGATTCGCAGTCTTTTGTAATAAAAAACCGCCCAGCCCCCATGAGCTTGACGGTGCATCTGATTCTGTCGTTGATTGGTCTTTTCTTTGCTGGTTTGACAGCGATCCACGGAAACTCCTTTTCCACAGCGTTACGGATAGAATTACCAAGCACTGTCTCTGCATTATCCCAGAACACGGACTCTACGTTACAATACTGCACGTAATCACCTCTTTTCACGCATACCGAATATTGTTCTATTACTTCTCTGATAAATTCGCAAAACAACTCATTCAACCTATTGCTGTCGATGTCTTCATTTTCATCCTTTGCCATGACTCTTCTGGATTTTAAAGCAATCACGTCTCTGTAATCGTCCGTATATCCTCTGGCAACGAAAGAGTGACCAGACTGATTGCCTCCAAAGTCCAATCCGATCTCGATTGATGTAATATCTTCCCTTCGGAACTGCTTATACTCTGAGTCTGGAGAGAACTCATTCACGATTTCGCATTTGAACGCTTCTGGGTTGTCCGCAAACCGCTTATAAATTGCCCCATCTGCTCGTTTCCATAAGCCAAGGATGAGGCGGTCATAATAGATTGTACCCTCATATTCCTTGCAGAGTTGCTTAACAAATTCTGGATCCAGAAATGGATTATCGAATATGGTGTACTTTTGGAGATAGATGTCCAACTCTACATTGTCAATGAACTCTTTGAGCCAATGCGTAGGGTGTTCCGGGTTGCAAGCCCCATCAAAGCAGGAATACGGTTTATCAAGACGGGATTTCAACATCTGGAAGACTTCTTTGTTCCACTTTGCAATCTCATCCCCGTAACAATACTTGATGGATGCTCCCTGTATCTTCGCAACCTGACTGACCTTTTCTGCTCCAAGACAATACACATCTTCTCCGCACACCCTTGCCACATTCCGGTTGTTAATGTTCCCGATCAGATCACTGGTATAGATCTCTCTCATTGGTTGCAGGACGTTTCGCTCTATGGATTCTTTGGAGACTCCCATGATTACATTCAAGCCGGGCTTTCCTGCTCTTTCTCTGATTCTTTTAGGCACGATATAAGCAGTATCTACAAACGACTTTCCAGAACGCACCGCACCAGACTTGATATTCCATCTATGCGTTGCGTTTATTATGTACTCATTCTGTTTTTTGCTTAGCTGCATTGTCATGCAATCCTTTCAAGATTTCATCCAGCTTTTCAATTGCTGTTCTATCCTCGTATTCTTGCTTATCTCTCCATTTATCCGGTTTCCGGTTCTTCAACCAGAAGATCTGGGCTGTAGTGTCCGGCGCTACTTGCTTTGTGACCTTTTTCGTAGTTTTCATCTCATCGAGTTCCGGTATGTATTCTCTGGTCGTTTCCGTGTACTCATATCCAAGCGCACGTTTTAGCAAAGCATTCTCGACTTGACGATCAACGACCTCTTTTCCTCTTTTTAGGGTGTCCGAAATGTCCGAATACTTGTCTTTCCAGCTATTTAATGTGCTTCTGGAAATCCCGATATTATCTGCAATCTGCTCGTCCGTCAGACCATCTCTCGCCCATCCCTCTATCTTTAGCAAGCCTTCCGGCTCTAGCCACTCTTGATATTTACCTTTTGCCATCCGACTCACCACCTTTATAGCATAATAAAAGCACCCATCTCTGGATGCCAAGAATGTAGGACTACTGCTGAAAGAATTAATAACGCCAACAAAAACCAAAATAACCAAATACACAATCAAAATTTATAGGAAAAAAGGAGGAACCTTGCAGTAGTCCACAACGGGTATAGCAGGATTCGAACCTGCGACACGTCGGTTAAAAGCCGATCACTCTACCAACTGAGCTATACACCCGTAGGATGCCTTTTATTGACATCCTTAACCCTATCCGCACTCGGGTACTGACACTAAATATAGATTGCTGAATCTATTTTTGTTTGTTTTGCAGATCTGCGGATATCTGCGTTTTGGTACCATTGCAATGCAAGTCCGGTGTGCACTCCCAGAACAGACCTCAGCTGTGCAGCCTGTATACTCACATCACAAAGCGGAGCACTTGGAATCGAACCAAGGACGCGGCGATACCCCGCACATCTACCACTGATGCTATACTCCGCATAAAAACACCGCCAGACGAGAAAGGGCAGAAGTCCGGCGGTGTTCCGAATGTTGTTTGGAAAGCTTTTGGAGTCTTTCTTCTAACTCCATGTTATACTATATATTATTTAAAGCGGACAATGTGGACAAAACGGACAAACTTCTATTTTTCTTTCATCCACCTCTGAAATTCTTTTCTTGCGCTTTCCCCTGTGCAATTCCCTTTCATCTTCGCAGCTACTTCATCCCATGTCAGTCCTTGCATCACCTTGAACCGGATAATCCTCTGTATCCTTACCGGAGCTTTATTGATTACTCGCTCTGCTTTTACTTTAATCCGCTTTGCGTTCAGCTTTCGTTCTTCCAACAACCGTTCCTCTTCGTCTATATTCACCGTGTTCTCTACACATCCGGAAATGTTAAAACTCTGCGGCTGGTACGGAAACTCTGGATTACTGCCTGTCACCTTGTCCTGCACAAACGTCTTTCTTCTGTGCCGTCTGATGTCTTCCTCTGTCTCTTTCACAAGTGCTTTCGCATCCATGTACTCATAGATTATATTCTTATCCACCTCAATCACCTCCCGGAATTGGCTTTTTGATGTTGTACTTGCTTGCTATGTATTCTAGAGTGTCCGTATTTGTTCTGTCAGCCCTTTTAAAATCACAGGCAAAGGCTTTGTGCTCCTGTTGCTTTAAAGCTGTCTCGCAGGGCTTTTTCGTTGCCATCTTGTGTGCTTCTATCTTTCTCACGGTGTCTGCTGTCTCCCTTCTGCGCTTCATGGTTTCCCTGTTCATTCCGTCACCTCAATTTCCTCTCCTGTCAGCTCTTCAAGCTTCTGTCGCATTTCCTCGATGGTCATTTTCTTTGTTCTGGTGCGTTCCCAAATGAGTTCAAGGTTGCTTTTAATAAACACATCTTCTATGCGTCCGAGTGATCCCGGAGTAATTCTATAGACTTTAACGATGTCTCCTCCTGTATAACCTGCGCATTTCAAGTCATCATCATAATCGCCTATACGATTGTATCCTCTTTTTCTCACTACCATCCCAGCCAATACAAGATACATGTCCCCATCTCTCTGTTCAACCACCATTCCGTCTTTTAAATCCGCTTTTGTGAATTCTTCCTGCATGTAATCACTCCATTCCAAGATTTTATAATTGTACTTTTCTGCAAAATCACGAGACGAATATTCTCCGATTCCGTAATAACACGTTCCTTCGTTGTGCACATTATAATTTGTATTTTCCAAATAACTATCACCTGTGCACCATTTCATCCCTTGTCCGTGCATCTGCCTGCAGAAATCTTTTGCTTCTTCTTCGGTCTTGCAATTCACCGCAATCTTATTGTCTTTATTTTTAAATTCATCCCAGTTAAATTTTCTCATATTTTCTACCTCACTATCTTTCGCACAATCCAATCCAAAAACACCACAAACAGCAGTATCGGAAATCCCGCAGCCAGAAGGTAATCCGCACCTTCAAGTTTTACATCCTCTTCGATTCCTGTTTTTAGGGCAATCACTGTTCCAAGCCCCAGGATATAGTACAGGGCTAGGAATGCGATTGTAATTATGATATCCATGTTATACCTCCTTGTACGGTTCTATCTGTTCTTTCGGCATCCACGCTGTCACGACATCGTACACAATTTCCTTATTTGTTCCAAATTCTTTGTCGCAAGCATTAAACGAACCTTCCTCATCATAAAATTTCCACATACCCGCTCTATCTATGTATCCGTCGTACACATTGCGCTCTTCCGGATGGTATGTCTTTTCTTCTTCTGGGACCCAGTCTGAATAATAGTCTCCAATCCATTCAGATGAGTGTACAGTAACTTTTACCATTTTTCCGACTTCCGGCAATTTCTCGCTTACTGGAATCCAACCGTCGTTATTATCCGGAACATCATCCATGTGCGAACGGATAATACCACTAATTTCGGTTGCCATACCTGTAGCACCTAACGCATACAACACCTTATGTCCAGTTACATACTCTTTTTCAACTTTGCTTATCTCTTCCAAGATCTTCTCTAGTACGTTCATTTATTTCGTCTCCTGTTTCTCTTATCCATAACACAATAACCTTTTTTGCAATAACATTCTGTTGATTTATAGTAGTTTTTATAATATTTGCATTTAATGCACTCTTTTTTCATCACTCCACCTCCAACAGCTCTGGATTATCAAAAATGTTTCCACAAACCTCAAAATCCCTTTGATTTACTACACCTATTCTATATCTTGCGCCGGATTTTGTTTCAAGCATCCATGCACCTTCTTCTAAATCAAATACGACACGATATTTCACAGTGACAATACCTTTGTGTTTTTCTACAAGAATATCATTCTCCCAGATCTTCTTACTGTTCTTGTCGGTAAATCCGGTGTACTGGCAGAGGGTGTCGGGGTCAATCAAGTCATTAAATATATTAGTTCCGTTACAAATCAGATGTTTTATCGGTTTACCATCTTCTGTTAGCGGATTGGTAATATATACATAATACCCTTCTACCCATTCACCGTTATCTTTTCTCTTTGCTTTAAAAAGGATTTCTCTATTCATCTTCCTTTCCTCTGTTCTGTCGCATCTGCTCTATGTAAATATTTGTGGCGCATCTTACAATCTCTGGTTTCACTCCATCGTAAACAGTTCCTTGTGTAAAATGTTTGTCACACGATCTTTTAATCATGTATAGGATATCTTCAAATGCCTGTTCTTTCATTCTTCCACTCTCCTATTCCACATTCCACTAGCCGTAGCTTCTAAAGCACAATTTCGTGTTGCAACTCCGCATTCTTTGCAGTACACAAAAGCTGATATAACTTTTCCATCAAATCCGTAATTGATTTTCAGCATTGCTTCTCCACCACAAAATGGGCATTTCTTTAATTCTTCCATGTTACTCACTCCAATCTAATCTCTGTCCGCAATCCCAACAATAGTTTGTGTTCTGTCTTTCATTCATCATTTCTGTCAACAGACAGTTACCGCAAGTCTGACAAGTGTAATATTTTGTTTTCTTAATTAAGCCATCACTCATTCCATTTTCCCTAGGTCTCTTCGGCAACTGCTTTTCCAGTGCTTTGATTGCCACTAGAAATGCATCGACATAATTGTTATAATCACTTCTTTCTCTCGTTTTCTGCGGAAGTGAGCGCAATGTTGCATTGTACGCATCTCGCATTTTGTGTATTCTTTCTATCGCTTCTCTAACTTCCTTCTCATCCATCTAATTTTCCTCCCGTTATTTTCAACCATAAACCACTCTCTCCATCTTTTTCGTAGAGAAAATCTGTCTCTATCCCACAGACCGCCAATTCATTCATTGTCCTCACGCAATCCTCTGCATCAGCGCATTTGATCGTGTCGCCTTTTCGCAAGCGTGTTTCTTTCACTTTTGGCATTAGTCATTCCTCCGTATCGTCATCTCGATTCCAATCTCATCTTTAATCATCTTTGTGTATTCGTCCCACGTTGCCATATCGTCCACCAGACACTCTGCTTTCAGGTTCATTCGGTTAATAAATCTCTTGCACCGTTTCCCGGCAAAACCGAATTCATCGTGCAGTGTTGCGACTGCAATCACCATCATTGTGTCCAGTGTCATGTTTTTGATTTTCTCACAGGCAATGTTTAGTTCTTTTCTGGTTAATGCTGTGTTGATTCCTGTAATGTTTCTGAACTGGATTTCTTTCTCCAGCCCCTCTATACCGTCTTTTTTTACAATCTCTCTGGCCAGAATCAGCCCTTGTGATCTGCCAGCTGTATAATCATCAACTTTTCCCATGTCTACACCTCATATCTTTGCAGAAATACAACTCTGTCCCTCTCTTTGTTTTTATGTACTCGTAATCTCCAATAATCTCACGTCCACAGTAAGAACAGATATGTACTTCATTTTTCTTTGGTTTCTCTTTCTTTTTTTCATAACCTATTTCAAATACCTCCGCATCAGCACTCTATTCGGATTTGATATTGCTCTGTTTAATCGACAACTGGTCCGCACCCAACGTTCGTAGAAATCCATGTAATTCGCAATACTACCAAAGATATCCTTGACCGAAGCTTCCTGTTTCTTTGACTCAGGCATCATATCGTTATCCTTCAGGAAGTTTTTAAACGTTTCAATGCTCGCATCTATTCCGCTCTCTTCGCTTATTGCTGCATAGATGTTCTGGATCGTAAGTCCGTATTCGATCATGTACTTAATTTCTCCCTTGTACGGTTCGTATTATTTTCTTTTATTTTCCATCTTTCTTAACCACATCCTCTTGTTTGCTATTACCCTCTTTTTCACTTCTTTTCCGGTAATATCCTCAAGCACTCTGCAGATATGCTCATCCGTGCATCCGAGTTTTACCATCTCTTCAACTTGGAACCGGTACGGATCCAGAAAGTGCACTGGTCTACTCATTTTCCTCTCACCTTCTTCTTTCTCTTGCGCTTGGTACTGCCGTACATATATGCTGCCATATTTCCCTGTTTAAATCCGGCTGACTGTTTCATTCTGCCGCTAAAGCTATATTTACCTCTATCCATGGTTCTCCTTTCCTAAGCTCCACCATGCTTTCACATTCTTTCCGTACCCTGCAGTCTGGATTCTCACACCAAGTTCTGCCTTTGTTTTCATGATGTCCGACCTTTTAATTCCTGCCGCTTCTGACTCCATGAGCAACTTCGCCCCGTCATAGCGTCCGCCTTCCATCTTGTCTTGCAGCCACTCTAATGCTTTGTCGTAGTCGGTCTTTGACATCGTATTGACCTTGTCTTTGATCTTTTCCAGTTGGACGGTGTTGGTGTTCATCTTATTCCAGATCTTCTCAAAATTCTCTTGCATGATTCTTCGGTTTTCTAAAATTTCATCCCGGATGACTGTAAGTGCCTGTGCTGCGGTCATACCTTTCTTTTCTGGCTCTTTCACTAGACTTCCCGGTTCAAGTCCGAGAAGTAAACACATGATCCGTTCCACAGCTTCTGGTTGATCTGGATTATTGGCTATGTAATTCACAAAACTTTCGCTTCTCCCCATTTCTAGGGAGAATCCCTTTTTCGTCTTGCCTCGCTTCTCCAATTGCTTGCAGAGCAGAGCGTAGTTTATTGTTACTTTCTTTGGTTCCATAGTTCCTCCTTAATTTGAGTTCAATAACTGCTCTTCCAGAGAGTCCATGTCGTATCCTCTGCGCTCGAAGTTATTTAAGTTTCTACTTACTGGCGGTTTTGATCGCTTTGCATCTTTGTTTTTATAATTCCCATCCAGAATCTTTGCCATATTTGCATCATTCATCATCCAATCAAAGGTTGCCGACCAATTCTGGTTATTTTCCCCTTTTAGAAAATCGCTTTCCTCTGCAAGCTCAAATACCTTCTTAATGTCATCAATGGAGTATTTTCTTAATCTTGCTTTAATTGCACGTTTTCTTTTTTCAGATAATCGTGTTAAGCGAGGGAATGACACGCAAGTGGCATTATACATATCAGCTATTTGCTGATAATCTACTCTATTACCTCTTATATCTTTTTCTTTATCTTCTTCTTTATCTATATCTGTAGCGTGACTTCCCGAATTTGTCACGCTTGTGTCACGTGACATTTCTGTGACACACTCAATTTTCTGTTTTTCCCTCTGTTTTTGCTTCCTAATCCGGTTCTGCTCCCTGATTTTCTCGAGGGCTTCCGCGTTCTGGTGCTCTTCCCAACCCGGAATAGTAAAAAATCCATTGTCCATCACGATCATTTCAAGCTGCTCCAGTGATTGCAAAGCTAATTTCACGGTATTCTCTTCAAAATCCAACTCGTCTGCCAGCATTTTAGGCGTGTACGGGATGTTTTGCGTTAAAAATACCATGCCGTTACTATTACACCGGCCAGCCATCGTGAGTAGCATTACCCAGATCAGGACAATATTGTTCCCGTCCGGTAATTTCCGCAGATGCTTGATTTTGCGATTATCAAACATGTCTGTTGTAATCTTGATCCACTTTACCTCTGCCATCACTCATCCTCCGCAATATAGACCACCACGCAAGGCGTGTCCGAGTACACTTTTTCAATTTCCAGACTGGTCACCTGCTTATCATCGGTGTATGCGACTCCGTTCAGTCCATCCAGAATGATTTTTGCGATATTATCCAAGTCCGGCTTCTTATTCGGCTTTATTTCGCCTTTTAAGGCTTTTTCCTTATTCTTCTTAGACCAGCTCTCTGGAATCGGAAATTTCGCTAAAATACGAACTCTCAGAGGTATCTCTGTATAAAGAACGCCTGCGCTTTGTTTATAAATCCTCGCAACTTCCTTTTCATATTTCTTGGTTGCGGGTGGTGTGTATGTAATGACCTTAAATCCGGCTCTGCGGAATTTCGGTCTTGCTTTTCCAACGGGTTTTCCCGGAATTGTAATTATCATTCGTTCTCCTTTCTTCTCCCGGAATTACCGGGAGACAATGAATCTGGCTTACTTAAGGTATTTGTGACGTACTGTGCAGCAGCCATGAACGGGTTACAATTTATAGCCAAGACTTCTCAAAGTCAGCACGGAAGTCATCTCTGGTTCCGATGTGTTCTTCGTAGTAAGTCTGTGCCATCTGTTTTAATTTCTCATCTAACCCTTTGTTCGGGTTTCCGTGCACACTATCCGGCTTCATGTTGTGCAAATCCGGACTTAACGGAATCATAAAGCCGTAATGCTCGGACATATCTTTTCTTATCCCATAAAAAATATGGTGCAAGTGGCAAGTGCTACTCCCTGTAAAATAACAATGATGGAGATCGTCCGTAAAAACACTAAAATACTCATCACGCTTTTTGCGCTTTCTTTTCTTCTTTTTCTTTGGCTTAGGGAATGCCATGTCGCTGTAATCAATGCTCATAGTTCAATCCCCCATTTCTGCCTAAGTTCTTCTATTTCATCTGGCGTTAGCAAATCCACGTCCGGTATACCAACCTCTCTGCAATCATCCAACACCCCTTTGATGAGCCGGCTCATTTCCTTACTGTTGTACTTGCTTGAGCCTTTAAAACATTGTAAAGTGTGCAGCGTCTCCGCTCTTCCCTGCAGGTCTTTTACTTCCTGTGCTCCACGATCTATCACAATCCGGAACACTGACTGTGCCAGATGGATATCTTTTTCCCTGAGCGGTATGTACTCAAAAGCACCGTGAGATTTTAATTCATTTAGGTACGCTTGCCACCTGGTGATGTCCAACTTTTCCGCTAATTTATCGAGTAACACCCACAAATAAGAGTTCGCGTCAAGGCTTCTCTTTGCTCTGTACGGCTTTATTTCAAGCGTTAATTTCTCATAATCTTTCAGTTCATCATAGGCTTGCCGGAAGTCCTCTATAGGCTCGAATAGAATGGTCAGCTTTCCGCTGTGATAATCTGCAACAGGTTCTTTCAATCTTCCTGTAAACCTCATTATTCTTCTCCCATATCTCTCATGAGCTTTTTAAATTGCTCCACTGTCAGTTCTCGCAAACCCGACACCTTATAAACCCGACACACATTCGCTATTGTCTGTTTATGCTTCGGAATGCAAATTTCCAGTGTTTTTACCTGTGATTCGGTCACATAGTTTTCGAGAGGTTCTTCTTGACTAGCAGGATTATAATTTCCGACATTTCTACCAAGCGAAAATACTACTTTTCCGGTTTTCTCATTTTCGATTTTCAGTGCATCTATGTTTCTTTCTTTGTCATAACCAACATAACTTACTCGGAAACGATCATAACAAGTGCTTCCATTACCATTCTGTTTCGCGGAAATTTCGCATTTATCGGATGGGATCCAAATAAACGGAGCGGTATATAACTCTCTTCCGATTCCCCAATTAAAGCAAGCTCTCTTAAAGCTGTCGGATGCAAGGCCTTTCTGTTTTTCAGTAAAGCTTTCCGTTCCTGTATCTTCTTTGGAAACCCAGATACCTTTATCATCATCCCATATACTCACGGTGCAGTTTGCGTTGTCTCTGCTATGTTCTCTTTTCCAATTTAACTTTCCAACAGTTTCATCCAAGATATTCATATCGCACCTTGCATCTTTGTATAGTAATAGTGATATCCCATTGCTCTTCACCGTTGCGATACGACATTCAATCTCGTTCGCTTTTAATGTTCTGAACTCCATATTTCTCACCTACCGAATCTGAATATTATTGTTCTGCACCAATACAACTCCAGATAACTCAACACCATCTTTCAGTGCCTTTTTTACCTTTGTTTTATCAACCTCAGGATCAGCAAATTTCAAGTATTCCTTGTCCAGTTTTGAAACATCTTGCACCTCTACACTCTCTGATTTTCGATAAGAGATGCTGACTCTTGCTGTTTTGAATTTCTCGCCACACAGGTAGCCAGACAGGTATTCTTTTAGATTTCTTGCCTTGTTTTCACATGATTTCTGGCGGTCAGCCAGTTTATTTTTCTCTGCCTTGATTGCTTCTGCATCAGATAAGAGGTTTTTGATCCAGAGAGCAATTCCCTCTACCTTTTTGTCAAAATCCATCTGCAACTGTGCCAGCTTTTCCGGGTCGATAATCTCGCCTGTTTCCTGATCTACACAATCTAAAATCTCTTCGTCAATCTCGTATAATGTTGCCATTTGTTATTTCCTCCATAAAATTGCAATAATTCTGATAGTGCCTTTTGCGCACCCTAAAATATCTGTCTTTTTCAGCCGCTTCTTGATCTGTTATTTCTTCCAGTTCTTCTGTATATCCGTACATATTATTTGCCCACCTTATCTACTGCTTTTTCTAGTAATACTTTTACCAAAACGATTGCGTCATCTAGTTGCTTATCTGTTGTAATCCAGTCAAACAAATCGTAATCTCTATTCGCAACAAATCCGTTTTCTTGCGCGCAGAGAAATATTCTGCCACCGTAGTTCGATAATTCAATGCTTACATAAGGGTACCCATCCTTACCTTCTCCGCGTTCCTGGATCTCGAGAATTAAGTCTAAAAGTTCATGTATTTTCTTTCTATCCATTGCTTATCCTCCTACTCATCCTTGGACAATCTAAACTCCATCAAATCTGCCAGCATCAAATATTCCTTTGCCAGCCGGCTGTCTCCGTGTCGTTCTTTCACCTTTTCTCTGAACTCCGCCAGTGTCCCGTAAAAGCATCCGCATCTCACGCAGATTCCGTCATCTTTTGTGTGAAAAAATGTTGTTGTCCTATTTTCTGATCCGAAACAGCTTGCAGTAGAATAATCGCGACAGCATTGTACCCAAGCGTCACCGCATACCCAAGCGTCACCGCATACCCAAGCGTTACCGTATACCCAAGCGTCACCGGACTGGTCAAGGTTCTCTTCTTTTTCTACAAATCCGCCAAATTCCCCCTCTTTTACGTCACCAAACGCTACAAGTGCCTTGATTCTAAAGAACTTCTTTCCTAAAAAAGTTACAAATTCACTGGTTAATTCAAATTTTTTTATTTACATTTCTCTCCTTTTCGTCTACAATTTAACTGATTTACTTTTCTTGAGTGCTTGAGGGTTGCCGCCCTGTGACAGCACTCTTTTTTAATACCCAAACACCAGATACCACGACAGTAGCACCAGCACAAACCCGATCACAGATGCTGCAACCTTGTGCCAGTAAGGCTTGTCCTGCACTTCCGGCAGATCTACGGAGACTGACCGGATATCCCAACTGTTTAATGCGTTCGGCTGCTGGGTGGTCTGGCAGTGATAAGTTCCTTTCACTTTCACGGCTTGTCCTCCTTCCTACCGCCTAGGCGGTTTTCTCTTTTCGTATCAATGCTCCCTGAATAATCCGGCAACATCCATCTATAAGTTTTTTGACTTCCTCTTCTGTGCGATCCACATAACAATCATCATGTACTCGGATTGTTGCATTTTTTACTTTTACTGTTTCTACGATCAAAATCATCACCTCTCTATTATGTATGCAGGTTGGATTGTCCAAGGTATGTTGTCCTAGTCATCTTCTCTCTCTTCCACTGCATCCATGTCTGATCTTGCTTTCAAAATATCCATGCTATTCTTGGCAAGCATAAATCCCTGCGGGTCATTTTCTGCCAGATACTTCGCTTTTTTAACCATTTCTGCAATCTCTTTTCTGTCTTTTTCGCTCATGTGTGCCTCCTTATGCTGCATTCTGTTCAATTACTGGGTGAATTCCGTTTTTCTTGAGTTCCTCGTATAAAAACAGGCGTCCTTTCTGCGTCCACTGTGTCTGCATTGTTACATCCGGATCTCCGTTGCTCCTCGTAATGTCAATCGTTTTACTATGTACATAGCCGCAATTCTGATATTTTGAGTAGAGAACCCACTGCTTATTGACCTTGTACTGGATTTTCATATCATTCAGAATCCGGTTAAATCGCACTGCTGACATTCCGTAGTCCTTGGCGATCTGCGTGGTTGCCACCAACGATTTTGATTCCAGAATGTGGTCAACGTAGTTCGCTTTTGGTGTCATTTCCTCGATTAGCTTTTGTTGCTCTACCACTTGTCCGCCAAGGAATTTGCACCTGTCTTTCAGACTGTCAATGGTCTTTCCTGCCATTTTTAAGGCTCTGGCCATTACCTGTTCTGGTGTATTCCATGCTTTCTCGAGGTCAATCAATCTTTGTCTGCATTCTCTCCCTTTGTCGGTTCTGCTCATAAGGCAAATGTGCTTTGCCATGTCAGTTGAGACTTGGTAGTCTTGCACTTCCTTTTCACCACCATACTGATTGCTATGTACCTTTAGGTACGCACCATTAAAATCCTCATTCTCAATAAATCCTTGCGAATTCTTTTCGAACCATTCAGAAAATCTTTTTCTGATTCCAAGAGCCTTATGAAGATCTCTGGCTGATACGGTTGGTTCGTTACCGTCCGTGTTGATTACAAATAATTCGTTCAATACCTTTTACCTCCTATTTTTATTGCCGTCGTAACCTCCGTGGCGGGATTGCTTTCTCGTGAATCTTTATTGTCATTTGTTTTCAACTCTCCTATAATTTATTTACAGGCATCTGCCAATGCCGAGTAAACAAGGAAGGAGATGCAACTATGGAACTAACAAAGGATACTGATAAATTGTTACGCCTCGTGTATAAAGAATATTTGAATCGTAAAAAATGCGGTTTTTCAAAAGACCATTCTATAAATTTCGAATGTCCAGAGGCATTGCATTCCGACTTCTTGCAAGAATTCAATGCAGATGATATACATTCATCCATTTGCGAACTGTCGCGAAACAATATGATTCGCTTATACACGGATGGTGGATTCAAATTATCTGACAAAGGAATTATCTACATGGAAAACCGATTCAAAAACGGCGTAAAGGAAGTTTTGGGATACATTTCCTTAATTAAGTAATCTCATCGGACACTGCTTGCGAGTAAACTACATCTTTAGTCACAAACAGTGTCCAACTTCCGTTATCATAGTCGATATCAAGCCTTGAAATTCCTTTCATTTCCTTTCCATTTAGTTTGAAAATTCTTTTCTCGATGTCGATTTCCAGAGATTCAAGTTTCTTCTTCTCCACAATCATCCTTATCACTCCTTTCCTTATATTCTGTCCTCTGCATTCAACCGGGTTGGAACGGTCTAGGCGGTCATATTTTTGATTCTTGCCGCATGCCTGCATTACAGAACCGGAACGTGTCCGGCTTATTCGATTAGTTTATATTCGCTTACTTCTCTTTCTACAAGGACAAGCTTTCCTTCATAATTATTTGATTCAACTAAATAATCAAAACGTTTTTTTGCTTTTTTGTAACTTGTTGTTGTAAATCTGTAGGGAATTCCTTGATAACTCAATGGAATAAAAAGTTTTCCGTTTTTCACCGTTCTGATTGAATATTCTTTCTTCATGTCCTATCCTTCTTCCTCCCCGTCATGCCGATAGGTCAGCGTTTTTAATTTTGGTTTGTTGTGTTGTTTTGTTGTTGTACGACTATTATATGTCGGTCAATCAACTTTGTCAATAGCTTTTTGTTGATTTTTTCAACATTTTAAGATTGACATTTACTTCTTGGTAGTTTATAATCTTCATTAGATAGGAGGTGTGCCAATGAATGAGCGCATAAAAGAACTGCGCAAAGCAATAGGAATAACGCAGCAAGAACTTGCTGATAAGCTTGGTTTAAAAAGAAATACAATAGCTACATATGAAATAGGAAAAGCGGTTCCGAGTGATAGAGTTATTTCCGATTTATGCAATAAATATAGCGTAAATGAAGAATGGTTGAGAAATGGAACGGGAGAAATGTTCAAGCAACCATCCGATGAAATTGGCTATTATGTAGAAGATTTACTGGAATATGACGGACATGGAAATCCTTTTTACGATATGATTATAGAAATGATGAAGAAATATCAAGAACTGGATGAAAAATCAAAGACCGTTATACGAGAGTACTTCAAAAGCGTAGGATCTGGATTAAATGAGAAAAGGGAAGACTAAAGTCTCCCTCTTCGCTCCAGATACCTATATAATATCGAAACAAGCTGTTTGATGATTTTGTAGTCATTACCATCTAGCTTGGATAACAAGATATTTAATTCGTCCATCGCAAGTCCCTCCTAACTGCAAAAACACATGTTCGAAATTCCTGAACATATAATACTATCTCAGCGAACAAAAATCAATATTTTGTTCGAACATTTGTTCTGCTATTTTTTGGTACTTATGTACCTCTCTATTAAGTTAACAATCCAAAACAGGGAAACTTACGCGAAAATGGACAATCGTCCCATATCTGGGACACTTATTGGTATGGAGAGTCGATAAGGTCAGAAATTCGGACTTTTAAGCCCTTAGCAAGCAATTCCAGTGTGTCAGCTGTCGGTGATATTTCACCGTTTGCAATGCGACTGACGGTTGATTTTGATATTCCGGTCGCAATGGATACTTGCCGAGTAGATAGGTTTTTATCGTGCATGATCTTATCGAGTAGTATCTTCATAACATTTTAATTGTAGTATATTCCGATACTGGAAACTACAGGGAAATACTGGAAATGATATAACCGCTTCGGCGTTTATATATAAGTTGTGGGAAAATGTGCAGAAGAGAAAAGAGGGTGAAATAGAAAAGGAATGGGATTACGTTTCAGGAAGAGTTTTAAAATCGCTCCAGGTGTAAAGTTTAATCTTAATAAAAATAGTCATAGCTTTACATTCGGAGGAAAAGGAATGCATTACACAGTTAATTCCAATGGGAAGAGAACGAAGAGTTTTGGAATTCCAGGGAGTGGACTGTACTACACAGAAACAGAGAACGGAAAAACAAAGGAAGACAAAGGAAAAACAATGAGAAAAACATCAAACACAAGTGGTGGAGGGTGTCTTGCATCTATCGTCTTACTTATAATGATATCTATCGCACTTGCGGCGTATTCACTTTTTTGGATACCTGCTATACCGATTTTGATATACTGCATTGCATCCAAAAAATTCCGGCCTTATAGAGTCAGAAATACCATAATATGCTTAGTTGTATTTGCTACATCTCTGATAGTATTTATATGGTTAGGTTCCACGCCGGAATTAAACTCTATATCGGTAGATTGGGGGAAGGATAGATTTAACGTAGGCGATGTAACAGAAGTAAGGATTACGCCGAGTCCGTCAGATGCGAAAATCGAAGAGTTAGAACTGTCGAAAAACGGCATTGCAACTCTTAAATATGAGGACGGAAAAGCAATTATTACATTCGAAAATTCCGGTGATACAGCACTATTTTTCACGGCGAACGGAGACATTAAGAGTAGTTCGAAAAATATTACAGTTGTAGACCCGGAAGAAGAAGCAAGATTAAAGGCTGAGGAAGAAGAGAGAATACGACTTGAGCAGGAAGCTCAGGCTGCTGAACAGGCAAGAATTGAGCAAGAACAGGCTGCCGCTGCTGAACAAGAAAGGATTGCACAAGAGCAAGCTGCAGCACAAGCAGCGCAAGAACAGGCTGCACAGCAAAGCCAAGATGATCCCATAGTGTATATAACAAACACTGGAGCCAAGTATCATAGCGCTGGATGCAGAACTTTAAAATCTAAGATAGAAAAGCATCTATCTGAGGTACGCGGGGTTTATGAACCGTGCGGCATTTGCCATCCACCACAATAAAATAAAAACCGCCCCTGCGCCAACAGAGACGGTCTACATACCCGAAGATATGCGATTAAAATCCAAGAATATTGTATCATCTTCGGAAACAGCTTGCAAGCGGAACATATGTTTTGCGCTGGCTGTTATTTTTGTACCCAAATTTAAATACAATTACATAGGAGTGTGATACAATGTCTTATTTTATCTACGCACGAAAGTCAAGAAAAGACGCCGAACTGGAAGCGCTAGGGATTGATGTTCTGGAACGCCACATTACTACCCTGTTAGAGTTGGCAAAGACGCTCTCTCTTCCGATCGGTGCGATTTACAGGGAAGTTGTGTCTGGAGACAGTATCGATGCCCGCCCAGTCATGACGCAAGTCCTCTCTGAGGTAGAAGCCTGTATGTGGGATGGTGCCCTCGTAATGGACGTAGATCGTCTGGCCAGAGGTGATACAATCGATCAGGGACGTGTGCAGCGTGCATTTTTTTATTCCAACACCCGGATTGTAACACCAAATAAAACCTACGATCCTGCAAACGAGTATGATAATGAGTACTTTGAGTTCAGTTTATTTATGAGCCGCCGGGAGTACGCCACAATCAAGCGCCGAATGCAGCGTGGCAGGGAACGTTCCAGTTCTGACGGGTATTACGTTGGCAATGTTGCCCCTTATGGATGGGAGCGCGTCATTGCGCCGGATGGAAAACACTACTCTCTCGCCCCACATCAGACAGAAGCACCCGTCCTTGATCTAATGTATGATCTGTGCGGAAATAAGCAGTACGGATACCAGAAAGCCTGTACCTATATGTCCAATATTGGGATCCTTGCAAGGAGTGGCAAACCTTTTACGCCCTCTACTTTAAAAGGGATTATCTCAAATCCAGCAAACATCGGTAAAGTCCGCTGGGGGCATCGTAAGACTGTCAGGGCTGTAAAAGATGGGCGTGTAGTAAAGTCCCGTCCAAAAGCCACAGATTACATCCTCTCAGATGCGGCATGGGCGCCACGGATCAGCCCAGACTTATTTAAACGCGCGAACCAACCAAAAGGATGTTTTTCTGCTCCAGTCAGAAACGACAGACCGATACAAAATCTATTTGCAGGTCTGGTCAGATGCTCACAATGCGATCGGCTTATGGTCCGTAAGAAAGCGCAAACGAAAACGCCCTATGATATGCTGATCTGTCAGTATACAGAGTGCTCCACAGTCGGGATCCGGATTGATGAACTGGAAGAAGCTCTTCTGGGGTGGCTGAAAGACTACATAGCCAAATATGAATTTGCTGACACTCATGAGGAAGATACTGCTGCTATTGCCGCAAAAGAATTGATCGTCACAAATTTTGAGACTGAACATCAGACGCTTTTAAAACAGAGGGAATCCTTATTCGATTTTTTAGAGCAGGGAATTTACACAAAAGAAATTTTTATTGAGCGTTCGAATGCACTGGAGCAGCGGATCAGAGACTGCATGAATAACATCACTGCTGCCCGTGAAGATTTGCATACCACAATCGCAAGACAGGCAAACCGGAAGAATTTTGTGCCGAAGTGCAAGAATTTATTGAGTGAGTGGGACTCTCTGACTGTCTCGGAAAAGAACAGCGCCTTGAGACAGCTGATTGACAGGATTGTTCTGACTAAGACGAAACGGAACAAGAAAAACCAGAAAAACTCTGAATTCACAATCGATGTGTACCCGAAAGTGCCGAAATAACGGTGCTTTCGGAGTATATTTATTAGCTGCATCTTTTACGAGCGTATTCTTTCGCACATCTAAGATGCAACTAATACACATTAAATAAGTAGTAACTTTTT
>ERZ1673747.882-NODE-882-length-37299-cov-17.452314_pt1 | contig 37299 bp, 30 predicted proteins | sample MGYA00580220_ERZ1673747 | MGnify/ENA primary metagenome ERZ1673747 (study PRJEB41218, sample SAMN15661769) | gut metagenome | host: Homo sapiens | place: Canada: London | collected 2015-08-20/2019-03-30 | study: EMG produced TPA metagenomics assembly of...
ACTCCCGCTCCAGCCGCTCCTGGATGATCTCCATGTGGAGCATCCCCAAAAAGCCACAGCGGAAGCCGAAGCCCAGGGCCACGGAGGACTCCGGCTCGAAGGAGAGGGAGGCGTCGTTGAGTTGAAGCTTCTCCAGGGCGTCCCGCAGGTCGGGATATTTGGAGCCGTCCTCGGTGTAGATGCCGCAGTAGACCATGGGCTGGGCGGGGCGGTAGCCGGGCAGGGCCTCGGCGGCGGACTGTTCCACCCCGGTGATGGTGTCGCCCACCCGGGTGTCCTTCACGTTCTTGATGGAGGCGGTGAACCAGCCCACCTCGCCGGCGGACAGCTGAGGGGCGGACTCCATGCCCAGGGGCTTGAGGTAGCCGCAGTCCAGAACACTGTACTGGGCCCCGGAGGCCATCATCCTGACATCCATCCCCTTTTTCAGGGTGCCTTCCATGACGCGGAAGTAGACGATGACGCCCACATAGGGGTCGTACTGGCTGTCAAAGATCAGGGCCTTCAGGGGCGCATTGGGATCGCCCTGGGGGGCGGGGATGTTCTGGACGATGTCCTCCAGCACCGCGGGGATATTGACGCCCTGCTTGGCGGAGATCTCCGGGGCGTCCTGGGCCGGGAGGGCTAGGATATTTTCCACCTCGTCCTTTACCCGCTGGGGGTCGGCGGCGGGCAGGTCGATCTTGTTGATCACCGGCAGGATCTCCAGGTCGTGCTCCATGGCCAGATAGGTGTTGGCCAGGGTCTGGGCCTCAATGCCCTGAGAGGCGTCCACGATGAGCACCGCCCCCTCACAGGCGGCCAGGGAGCGGGATACCTCATAGTTGAAGTCCACATGGCCCGGGGTGTCGATGAGGTTCAGGGCGTAGGTGCTGCCGTCCTCCGCCTTGTAGTCCAGACGGACGGCCCGGGCCTTGATGGTGATGCCACGCTCCCGCTCCAGGTCCATGTTGTCCAGCAGTTGGCTCTCCATCTTCCGTTGCTCCACCGCGCCGCACAGCTCGATGAGCCGGTCCGACAGGGTGGATTTTCCGTGGTCAATATGTGCGATGATGCTGAAGTTGCGGATTTTGGATTGATCGGTCATAAAATAAAAAACCTCCTTGGGAAAATCCACCCGGGGCCCCATCGCAGATGGGGCACGCCGGATGGCGCGTTAAAAAATCAAGTTGCTGGGGCCCCAAAGCGCCGCAGGGCCTTACTTCTTTTTCTCACCCTTGGCCTCCCGGCCCTCCATCAGGTGGTTGATCCGCTCCCCAGAGTTGTGGATCAACTGGAGCATGGACTGGTACAGCACCGGGTAGTCCCGGGCCAGGGCGGCGTGGTCCATCTCCGGCATCCGGCCCTTCTCCTTCACATGGGCGGACAGGGCGTCGGTCAGCTCCACCTCGCTCATGTGCAGGTCGGCGTCGGCCAGGCCGGCCATAAAGTGCCGCTGGGAGACGGAGAAAAAGTCCGGATTGTTGGCGGGGTTGGCGTGGTACAGGTGGCGGTACACCTGGTACAGGGCGGTGGACAGATAGTTCGACGCCGCCCGGATGGCCTCCCGGCTGCCGGTCTTGCCCAGCAGGTCAAAGAGCATCCCGACAGAATTGACCAGCAGCTTTTTGGACAGCAGAGCCAGCACGGAGCCCCGCATGGAGTTGTCCTTTTCATCGCTGATGTCGTAGAGCTCCTCGGTTCCGATGGTGGTGCCGTCCCTGGTCAGGGTCCGGCCCAGCAGATAGTCGGCGGAGACGCCGTAGTAGTCGCAGGCCTTGACCACGAAGGCCAGCCCCGGCTCCCGGATCCCGTTCTCATAGTGGGACAGCAGGGCCTGCGAAATGCCCAGTACGCCGGCGGCGGTGCGCTGGCTGACGCCCTTTTCCTGCCGCAGCAGCGACAGGGTGCGGGAAAATTCTGCGTTCAAATTTCTCACCTCATACCAGAATCAATACACTTTGTATAGTATAAACGACCGTATACCTGTCGTAAAGAGCTTTTTGCAAAATTTCAGCGATTTTTTTGGGATGGAGGCCTTCAAAATCTGGCAAAATAGAGGGGTGGTTGCCCTTGCATTTCAACATAAAAAATGCTACCATAGACCCAGTAAACAGGCGTTTTCAGTCTGAAAGTTCAGTTTTGGAAGGAATGGTTCAGTATGTTCAAGAAGCTCATCGATATTCTGAAGGCACACCCCCGCAAGATCGTGTTCACAGAGGGAACCGACCCCCGTATCCTGGAGGCCTCCGCCCGCCTGCTGTCCGGTACGTTCCTGACCCCCGTGCTGGTGGGCAATGAGGAGGCTGTCCGGGCCGCCGCCGAGGACGCCGGCTTCAACATCCGCGGCGCGATCATTGTCGATCCCGAGAACTATGAGAACATGGAGGCCATGGTGGCCAAGATGGTGGAGCTGCGCAAGGGCAAGATGACCGAGGACGAGTGCCGCACTGCTCTGAAGAAGGGCAACTACTTCGGCACCATGCTGGTGGCCATGGGCGAGGCCGACGCCCTGCTGGGCGGCGCGACCTACTCCACCGCCGATACCGTCCGTCCCGCCCTCCAGCTGGTCAAGACCAAGCCGGGCAACAAGATCGTCTCCTCCTGCTTCATCCTGGTCCGTCCCTCCGCTACCGGCGACAACGATGTGCTGGCCATGGGTGACTGCGCCATCAATATCAAGCCCAGCGAGGACGAGCTGGTGGAGATCGCCATGGAGACTGCGAAGTGCGCCCAGATCTTCGGCATCGATCCCAAGGTCGCGTTCCTCAGCTACTCCACCTTCGGCTCCGGCAAGGGCGAGGACGTGGACAAGATGCGCAACGCCTGCGAGAAGGCCAAGGCTGTTATGCCTGAGTTCCCCGTGGATGGTGAGATGCAGTTCGACGCCGCTGTTTCCCCCCGTGTGGCGCAGGCCAAGTGCCCTGACTCCAAGGTGGCCGGCTATGCCAACACCTTCATCTTCCCCGACATCAACGCCGGCAACATCGGCTACAAGATTGCTCAGCGCCTGGGCAGCTTCGAGGCCTATGGCCCCATCCTGCTGGGCCTGAACGCCCCCATCAACGACCTGTCCCGCGGCTGTAATGCCCAGGAGGTCTATTCCATGGCCATCATCACTGCCGCCCTGGCGGAGTAAGGGCCGGATCTCCGCAGAAGCTTCGGCGGGCCTCAAATGAACTGCACCCCATTTGTTAGACAGTATGATATACTGGATAACAAGTGGGGTGCTTTATTATGCCAAAAGGGATACCAAACAAACGATACAACCAGAATTTAAAAAGCTGGTAATTGAAACAATGATGGGGGAAAAGCTAAGCTACTGCGAAACAGCAAGACGGTTTGACGTAAGCAGCGATACTCGAATCAAAGATTGGGAGCGGATCTACCTGATGGAAGGACCGGAAGGTTTTACAGTGGAGCGACGTGGTCGTGGAAGTAAGGGTCGTCCCAAGCAACTGCCAAAAGCGGTGGAAGAGGATCTGCTTGCCGAGGTGCAGCGGCTGCGTGCGGAGAATGAATACTTAAAAAACTTGCAAGCCTTGGTTTTGGAAGACGAGCGACGCCAGCGCAGAAAACGCAGGTAGTTCAAAAACTGAGGCAAAGACACGCTCTGGATATCCTTCTTTCAATCGCTCAGCTTCCCCGCGCAACTTTCTACTATCATCTAAAGCGGATGAGATGCGCAGACAAATATGAAGAGGCTAAAACAGAAATCACAGCCATCTACCACGAAAACAAAGGGAGGTATGGTTACCGCCGTATTACCACAACCCTGCACAACAGAGGGATTCATCTGAACCACAAGACGGTACAGCGTCTTATGAGGCAGCTGGGATTGGCTTGCCGTGTCAGAATCAAGAAATATCGCTCTTACAAGGGTGAAGTGGGGAAAATTGCACCGAATCTGCTCAACCGAAATTTCTATGCGGAAAAACCAAACCAGAAATGGGTTACCGATGTGACAGAGTTCAGCCTATTTGGACAGAAACTCTATCTTTCTCCAATCCTGGATTTACACAACGGGTATTTAGTGAGCTATACCATCTTTGACTGACCGATTCTGAGTATGGTTACTACCATGCTGGATAAGGCATTTGAAACAATACCGGATGGAACAGGGTTAATCCTTCATTCCGACCAAGGTTGGCAATACCAGCATAAACATTACCAGCGTATGCTTCGTGAGAAGGGGATTCGGCAGAGTATGAGCCGCAAAGGCAACTGCCTGGATAATGCTGTCATGGAAAATTTCTTTGGCTTACTCAAAAGTGAGTTGCTGTATCTGCAAGAATTTGAATCTATGGAGCACTTCAAGCGGGAACTGCTGGACTATCTGGACTACTACAACAACCGCCGCATCAAGGCAAAGCTAAAGGGCTTGCCGCCTGCATTTCACAGACAACAAGCCCTTTCGGCTGCTTAAACAATTTTTGCTTTCAAGATATTGTCTAACTTTTGGGGTTCACTTCAAAAAGAGGCCCGCTGTTTTTTATTATGGCCATGGAATAGACCGGGGCCCCATCTCCGATGGGGCGCGCGCAGCGCGTGCAAGCGTTTTCCGTAGGAAAAACCTTGGCGGAGGGGCGGCTCTGCCGCCCTGAGCAATCTAAAAAAACTGGGTTCCCGCAAAATATGGATTTTGCGGGCCTGTTCCATGGCCATCATCACCGCCGCCCTGGCGGAGTAAGGGCCGGATCTCCGCACAGCCTTCCATCATGCCTCTTATGAGGCCTGATGTTTTGATTTCAAGGCCTCTGTGCCGCCACATTTCAAAAAACTTTCCCATCGGTGTACAAAATTCGGCACATATCCGTGGTTGTCCCGCATATAGTAGTCTGTATGCCGGCAAAACAGGCCGGGTCCAGATGAAATATAAACACGGAGGAATGACCCATGGATGACAATGCAGTACGGACGATCACACCGGAGGAGGCGCAGCGCGCGCCCCGGGATTTGGACGACCTGATTTTTCAGGGGGAGCCATGGTGGGTGAGTGACCGCTGAAGATCCACCTGCCGCGAACGCCGCGCTGGGTTGGAGCGGCGGATGGGGTGACCGGGCCGAAGGAGATTCAGTCTTTGGCGTCACGATATTCTGACCTTTGGCCGATGCAGAAAATCGGGCGGTCCGCAGTAAGGCGGACTGCCCGATTTTTGTTATGTCTCCGGCTGTTCTGCCAGGGGATCCAGCTCTGGAGAGGACTGGGAGAGGATCTCCATAAACTCCTCGCCGGTGATGGTCTCGTGCTCATAGAGGTAGCCTGCCAGCTGGTGCAGCTTACCCTCGTTGGCCCGCAGCAGCTCCACCGCCCGGCGGTACTGCTGGGAGACCAGCTCGGTGACCTTCTGGTCCATCCGCGCCTGGGTCTCTGGGGAGCAGGCCAGAGAGGCATCGCCCCCCAGGTACTGATTGCTTACCGTCTCGAAGGCTACAAAGCCAAACTCCTCAGACATTCCGAAGCGGGAGATCATGGCCCGGGCCAGCTTGGTGGCCTGCTCGATGTCGTTGGAGGCGCCGGTGGTCACGGAGTGGAACACCAGCTCCTCGGCGGCCCGCCCGCCGGTGTAGGTGGCGATCTTGTTCAGCAGCTCCTCCCTGGACATAAGGAAGTGGTCCCCCTCGTCCACCTGGAGGGTGTAGCCCAGCGCGCCGGAGGTGCGGGGGATGATGGTGATCTTCTGCACCGGAGCGGAGTGGGACTGGAGGGCGGCCACCAGGGCGTGGCCGGTCTCGTGGTAGGCCACGATTTTTTTCTCCTGGTCGGAGAGCACCCGGCTCTTCTTCTGATAGCCCGCGATGACCACCTCCACACTCTCCTGGAGGTCCTCCTGGGTGGCAAACTGCCGCCCACTGCGCACCGCCCGGAGGGCGGCCTCGTTGACAATATTGGCCAGCTCCGCGCCGGAGGCCCCGGCCGCCGTCTTGGCGATGGGCTCAAAGTTCACATCTTCTGCCAAGCGGATCTTTTTTGCGTGGACCTTCAGGATCTCGATCCGCCCCTGGAGGTCGGGCAGCTCCACCGGGATGCGCCGGTCAAAACGGCCGGGCCGCAGCAGGGCGGGGTCCAGGCTGTCGGGACGGTTGGTGGCGGCCAGCACCACCACGCCCTTGGACCCGTCAAAGCCGTCCATTTCGGTGAGCAGCTGGTTCAGGGTCTGCTCCCGCTCGTCGTTACCGCCGATCTGCCCGTCGCGCTTCTTGCCGATGGTGTCGATCTCATCGATGAACACGATGCATGGAGCCTTCTCGTTGGCCTGCTTGAACAGGTCGCGGACCTTGGCGGCCCCGCGGCCCACGAACATCTCTACAAACTCTGAGCCGGCGATGGAGAAGAAGGGCACGTTGGCCTCGCCGGCCACCGCCTTGGCCAGCAGGGTCTTTCCGGTGCCCGGAGGGCCCACCAGCAGAGCGCCCTTGGGCAGCTTGGCGCCGATCTGGCGGTATTTTTCCGGGTCGTGGAGGAAGTCCACGATCTCGCTGAGCAGTTCCTTGGCCTCGTCCTCGCCGGCCACATCGGCAAAGCGGATGCCGGTGGAGGAGGGGACGTACACCTTGGCCCCGGAGCCGCCGCCCATGCCGAACATCATGCCGTCCCTGCCCATGGCCTTTTTCATCCGGCGGTTGAGGAAATAGCCGATCAGCAGGAAGGGCAGCAGGGGGAGCACCCACCCCACCAGGATGGAGGTGAGCAGGCCGGGCTGGGTATCGATCTCCTGGAACTGGGCCCCGCTTTCAAACAGGCGGTCCGTCCGGCCGGGGTCGTCTGTGACGGTGGTGCGGTAGATATTTTCTGCGGCCTTGTCAGTGAAGGTGATCTCATCTCCCTCGATCTCCACCTGCCCCACATTTTTGTCGTAGGTCATGGACATGAACTGGTCGTAGGTCACGTCCTGCACCGGCTTCTCCAGCACGGCCGGGAAGAAGGTCATGTTCAGGAGCATCAGGATCAGCAGCGCTGCTAAATAGTAGCAGATCAGCGGCCGCCTGGAGGGTTTTTTCACTTCTTGCATCGAATCCAATCCTTTCTTGGATGTTTTTGAATTTCCGAATATACCGGAAAATTAACAGGTTAACTATGTGCAGTGTACCCCCAGGCGCTGGAAAAATCTATGGGACTGTGTGAATATTTTGTGTCCGGTGTATGAACGAACGGGCGCGGAGCCTGTGGCGCCGCGCCCGTTGAGATCTACTTCCGGCCTGCGGCCCAGAAAAACAAGTCCAGCTGGGGGGAGAGCCACCGCTCCGCCGGGCTGATCCAGCGCTCCAGACGGTCAACGGCCAGCCCGCCCACCGCCTGCTCCAGGGTGATCCCATGCTGACGGCAGGACTGGTCCAATTTCTGGACCCAGTCCCAGGTATCCGCGCTTGTTCGGAGGTCCAGGCCGGCCTCCCCCTGCTCACAGGGCAGGTCCAGGGCCTGGCAGAGCGCCTTCACCGGGGCCATCAGCACCCCGTTGGCCCGAATGACCGGGCAGTCCAGAGAGACGCTGCTCCCGCCGGAGAGCAGGGAGCGCCCCTCGAAGAGCCGCGCCTGCCGCCGCTCTCCCCACAGGAGCAGGGTCCCGTCCGGCTGCTCCGCGCTGGCCCAGCCGATGGCCCGGGCCAGTTCCTCCGCGGGGACGTAGACGTCCCCATCCAGGACCAGAGGGAGCCGGGAGAAGGAGAGAGGCTCCCCCTCCAGAGTCAGCACAGGGCCTGTCCCACAGACGGGCTGGCGGGCCCAAAATTCTTCCAGAGTCCAGCCCTGTTCGTGGCACAGGCGGGCTGTCTCCGGCCCTACATAGCGGTAGTGCCACGGCTCGAAGAGGTAACCGGTGAGGTCCTCCTTCCCCTGGGGGAAGCGGAGAATAAAGCCGTACTCCCAGCTGTGCGCTGACAGCCAGGCGTACTCCGCGGTCTCCTCGAAGCGGGCGGAGAGGCTGGCGACATTGATGTCCAGGGCCAGGCCGGTCTGATGCTCAGAGAACCCAGCCCGGGCGGAGTAGGTGTCGGCCGCCTCCGCCCCCTGCTGGGCGGCGTAGCGCTGATAGACCCGCTCCTGGGCGGCGTAAGAGCGGTAGGGAGAGGCGCTGTACAGGCGCAGGCCCTCCTCTGCCGCCGCGTCCGCCATCTGAAGAAAGGCCGCGCAGGCCTCTGGACGCAGACGGGCCCCCTGGGATGCGGTATAGCCGGGCGGGAGAAGCTCCAGCTCAGGAACATAGTCCGCCGGCAGGGGGTGGTACTTGTTCACCAGAGCGGTGAGGGAGGCGGGCTCGTCCACCGGCTCCCCCACACCATAGGGCGGCGCATCCAGGCCGATGTTCACCCGGACCACCGCCTCCTCAGGGGAGGTCTCCGGCGACCGGGCCAGCTCCGCCTGATAGCGGTCCAGCCGCTCCGGATGGGCAAAACTCAGCCGGAGCAGGGAGAGCCGTTCCTCCGCCCCCTCTCCCTGGAGGTAGGCGTCGATCCCCGATGCGCCCAGGCGGAGCCACAGACTGTCGGCCTCCTCCTGGCTCAGACCCATGTTAAGGAGGCGGTCCAGTGCGGCCAGATACTGCTCCGCTGACGCCGGAGCGGCAGGCTCCGGGGTAGAGGGCTCCAGTGGGAGGAGGGGCGGAATGGAGTTCTCCTCCGCCGGACCGGTCAGTGCGGTCCCCTGCGTATCAGCCTCCGCCGCCTGGGCACGGGGCGCGCCCCCCAGAATCAGCCCCAGGGCCAGCAGCCCGGCCAGTGTTCGTCCTGTCAGATCAAATCGTCTCATTGGTACTCCCCGGGCCGCGGCCCGCTTGTCTCGTTCGTGTTTCAAATGGTGCTCAGTCAGCCGGCCGCCCGGGCAGTCAGCCACCGGAAGAGGGGCACCCCGTCCGCCGTGTCCTCCCCGGTCCGGTCCAGCCGCTCCGGATGGAACTGGACGGCGGCCACAGGCAGGCAGCTGTGCTCCACCGCCTCTGTCACTCCGCCCTCGCTCCAGGCGGTGCGGCGGAGGCCATCGCCCAGACGGTCCGCCGCCTGGTGGTGGGCGCTGTTGATCAGGATGCGGCTGCCCCACAGCCTGTGGAGCAGGCTGCCCGGGGCGGTACAAATGGGATGCCACAGGTCGCGCTCCCCCTGATGGAAGGGGCGCAGCGCATCCCCCAGATCCTGGATCAGGGTGCCGCCCAGGGCCACATTCAGCACCTGGAGCCCCCGGCAGATCCCAAGGATGGGCCGCCCGGCCGACAGATAGGCCCGGACCAGAGCCAGCTCCGACCGGTCCCGGTCCAGATCCGGCGGCCCGGAACCCCGGTCCGCCGCGCCGTACCACGCGGGGGCCAGATCGCCCCCACCGCACAGCAGCAGTCCGCCGCAGGTCAGGTCCGGACGGGGGCAGAAGCCCACCACCGGCTGGCCGCCCGCCCTGCGGACCGCTGCCTCATACCGCGCCGTTCGCCCCTGGGCCCCGGAGATCTGGATGCGTACTTCCTCCATTGCGTCTCCTTCCGCCTGCGCGGAGGGGGAGATCAATCGAGTGCCCCGTCCTGCATCCCCCGGATGCGGACCAGGGCGGCGATCAGCTCCACCGCGCCCTCAATGCCGGTGATACTGGAATTCAGGGTCAGATCGTACCGGCGCATCTCTCCCCAGTTGTGTCCTGTGTAGTAGTTGTAGTAGTTGGCTCGGCCCCGGTCGATCTCCCGGACCCGCTCTATCATATTCTGAGTGGAGATATGGTATTCCTCCACACAGCGGGTCACCCGGTCCTCCAGCGTTCCGTGAATGAATACCTTCAGGCACTCAGGCCGCTCCCCCAGAACATAGTCGCTGCACCGCCCTACGATGACGCAGGGGCCCTCGTCCGCCAGCTCCCGGATGACCTCTGCCTGGGCAAAAAACGCCTGAAGGCTGACGGGGACGCCCTGCTGGGTATAGGTGGGTACGCCGATCCCAATGGGGGAGAAGGACAAGTGGAAGCGGTTTCTGGCCCGCTCCTCCGCCCGGGCGATGAACTCCGGGGAGAGGCCGCTCTTTTCCGCAGTCTTTTGGATCAGAGTGCGGTCATAGCACGGGATCCCCAGCCGAGCGGCCAGACGCTTTCCGATGAGCCGCCCGCCGCTGCCAAACTCACGACTGATAGAAATGACATAGTTACTCATATTTGGCACGCCTCCTGTCTGGAATCGTCCAAACCGCCGGAGCCACGCGTTCGCCGGGGCGGCAGTTCTTCTATCTTGTATTATAGCGGCTTTTCCGAAAAATGACAACGCAAACCTGAGGGAGGGCGTACTGACTGAAAAGGGAGACCGCCCACAGGCAGTCTCCCCATATTGATGTGAGCCTCTGTTTCCGGGTCATCTGCCCCCTGTATCCACAGATGAAGCCTGGACCAAGCCAGAGGCGGCTTGGCCGCGCTGGTACTGGGAGGGCGTGACGCCAAGGGTGCGCTTGAATGCCTTGGAGAAGGTGAGGGGATCGGGGTAGCCGCAGGAACGGGCCACCTCGCCGACGGACAGTGTGCCCTCCAGCAGCAGCTGGGAGGCCCGCTCCATGCGGAAGCGCATCAGGAACTGCTGGGGAGAGACATGGAGGGTGTTCTGGAATACAGTGGTGAGATAGCTGCGGTTCAAACCCACATAGAGGGCTAGCTTGCTCACGGTCAGATCCTCCTGGAAATGACTTCGGATATAATCTGCCGCCCGCTCTACATACTCAGTCCCGGCTTCCCGGCTCCGGCGGCCCTGCCCCTCAAAAGAGCGGGCGATCCAGCCCAGAAAGCGGTACAGCTCTCCAAGCAGAAGAAATTCATGGCCCCGGCCCAACATCTCACAGCGGACCATCTCCTGGACACAGCGCTCCAACTGCTCCGGGACATCGCAGCGAAAGGCCCGGTTCTCCTTCCCCAGGCCGCAGCGGCCCAGATATTCCGCCGCGCGGCATCCGGTGAAGCCCACCCAAATGAGCTTCCAGGGCTCCTTCTGGTCAGCCCGAATGGAGACCACTTCCCCGGGCGGAACCAGGAAGCCCTCTCCCGGGCCGATAGCGCAGTGCGTGTCCCGGAACTGATACTCCCCCCGGCCCTCCAGACAGAAGTAAAGCACATAGTGCTCCCGTACCGCTGGACCGGCCAACTCCCCCGGGCTGCTGTCCTGCCGCCCGCAGAACAAAAAGGTCAGTTCTCTGTCTCCGTGGATGTGCTGTGCGAACCAGGATTCTTTCATCCGGCGCCTCCTCTGTAAAAACAGATCGTTTCAGGCCTATTGTACGATGCACGTTGCTCCTCAGGGTTGTTTTATTATACCATATCCCAGGAATTATTTCCAATACTTTTTATTTTTTGTAATATTTGCACATTTTAGAGGGCGTTTTTCTCTGCGCCGACTTCCCGGGTGCGCTCCCAATAGGCAGCCATGCTCTCACCGGGCGTCCCGGTGACCTCTTGGTCCAGATATGCCGCCAGAGGGCCGGGCTGCCAGCTCCGGGCGGCCTCCAGATCGGGAAACTCCACCTCGGCGTAGAAAAACGCCTCTGGCTGTCCGGGATCCACATGGTTGACCTCCAGAGTCAGGCCGCCCGCCAAAGCATACCGCCGCTGCTCCTTCCGGATCAGCGGCCGGCCGATGAGCCGTTCCAAACGCTGAAACAGCTCCGGAGTGACGTCGGTCTCAATCTCCTCCCGGGCCAATCCGTCCGGTCCGGCCTTCCCTTTGAAGCACAGGACGCGGCGGACCTGTTCTCCCCGCTCCTCCAGGCGGATGCGCACGGTGGGCCGGGTGGCGATGTACCCCTGTTCCATTCGGATCACTGCCGCTGCCTTCAGGCCCTCAGGCCATCCAAAAGTCAGCCATTTTCGTTCGATCTCCATGTTTCATACTCCTCTCCGGTTCCGCAGGCCCATGCCCGCCAGTGCTGCTATCATACCATGAAAAAGGGGCGGACGTCTATATAGGCAGGCCGTCCGCCCCGGATCACAGTGAAATGAGGGTCAGCCCTCCATGTGCCGCCCCAGGAAAGCGGCGGCGGATTGGGCCAGCTTGTACTCCACCTCGCCCCCCTCCGGCGCCCCCTCCGGGGCGGCAAAGACGACGCAGCCCAGCACATCTCCCTCCGACAGAATGGGGGCCGCGGTGTCCAGGGAGAAGCGTCCTGGAGCGGCGCACAGAGGAATGTGGGCCTCCCCCGCCTTGTGCTGATAGATCTGCCGCCCCTCCATCAGCCGCTCCAGCTCCGGAGAGATGGCCTGATCCGCCAGCTCCCGCCGGGGAGCTCCCGCCACCGCCACCGTGCTGTCACGGTCGGTGATCACCACAGTCCGGCCCGTGGTCCGGTTCAGCGTATCGCACATCTGGGCGGCAAACTCGGCCACTCCGCCCAGCAGGGAATACTTTTTAAAAATCACGCTCCCATCCCGGTCCGTGTAAATCTCCAGGGGGTCGCCCTCGCGGATCCTCATGACCCGCCGAATCTCCTTTGGAATGACAACCCGCCCCAAGTCATCAATCCGTCTTACAATGCCTGTTGCTTTCATCTATATAGTTCCTCCTACGGTAGTTTTTTGGAAACAAAATATAGTATCCGCAGGAAATGGCCGGATATGCAGAATGCGTTGAGCCGGACAGAAAACGGTCCGCCGCCTGCGGAGAGCAGGCAGCGGACCGTTGATCTATTCTGTTGTGTGCTGACAGACGGCGATTTTTTGTCTGGATCCAGCCATCAAAGTGATTGAGCCTCCAACTTGCGCAAGACTGTCTGGAACCAGTCGGGCAGAGGACATTCCAGTTCCACCGGGCGGCCGGTGGAGGGGTGGGTGAATTTCAAGCGCCGGGCGTGGAGGCACTGGCCGGCCAGGCCGGGCCAGGGCTTCCGGCTGCCATACACCGTGTCGCCAAGGAGCGGGTGGCCGATAGAGGCCAGATGGACCCGGATCTGGTGGGTGCGCCCTGTCTCCAGGCGGCACTCCACATGGGTAAAGCCCCGGTACCTGGCCAGCACGGACCAGTGGGTCACGGCAGGGCGGCCTGTTCGGGGTTCAACCGCCATCCGCTTTCGGTCCACCGGGTGCCGGCCGATGGGGGCGTCCACCGTGCCGCTGTCCTCCCGGAAGCTGCCCACCGCCACCGCCTCGTACACCCGGGCCAGGGAGTGGTCCTGAAGCTGGGCGGCCAGGGCCAGGTGGGCCCGGTCGTTTTTCGCGGCGATGATCAGACCGGAGGTGTCCCGGTCGATGCGGTGGACGATGCCGGGGCGCAGAGCGCCGTTGATGCCGGAGAGTGTGTCGCCGCAGTGATGGAGCAGTGCGTTTACCAGCGTCCCGTCCGGGTGCCCCGGGGCGGGGTGGACCACCATGCCCACCGGCTTATTCACCACGATCACATCCCCGTCCTCGTACACCACGTCCAGAGGGATGTCCTGGGGGAGGACGTCCACCGGCTCGGGGTCGGGGAGGAGGACCTCCACCACATCGCCGGCGGCGGGGCGGTCATTCTTTTTCAACGCTTTCCCGTGGCAGGTCACCGCCCCGTCCTCCAGCAGGCGCTGGGCGGCGGAGCGGGTCAGCCCCTCCACGCTGCGGGCCAGAAGGGCGTCCAGCCGCTCGCCGGACTGCTGGACGGTGAAGGTGAGGGCGGTCATGAGCGGTGCTCCTGGGGGTGCAGGCCCTTCTCCAGCCGCTCATAGCCCCATACATAGTAGACCGCGGCGGCGATACCCCCCACCACCACACAGATGTCCGCCACATTGAACACAGCAAACTCCATGAAGAGCACATGGAACATATCCACCACATAGCCCTGGAAGGCCCGGTCAATGAGGTTGCCCACCGCGCCCGCCAGCAGCAGGGCCAAAGAGATCCGGCCGAAGGGATGGCGAAAGAAGCCCCGCACCAGCGCCATTAGCAGCAGGACCGACATAACCAGAGAGATCAGAGTGAGCAGCCAGGTGTGCTCTGAGAACAGGGAGAAGGCTGCCCCGGTGTTCTGCACATAGGTCAGATCCAGGATATGGGGCAGAAAGGGGACGTACTCACCCAAAGGAATGTTTTGGACCACCAGGTATTTGACCAGCTGGTCCAGGGCCACCAGGGCCACCACAAGCACGGCATACAGCATGGAGGGTTCTCCTTTTCGACAGTCGCTTTGTTTGAACAGTCCTATTCTATCATGTTCCGCCCCGGGGGACAACGGGGAATTTTCCGGCTTCCGGTTGACAGCCCGGCGGAGGGCCGCCTACAATGGTGGGAGACCGCGGACAAGGAGGAGATCAGAATGGAGATCCAGGGCTTGCAGAAAATGACCCTGCTGGACTATCCGGGCAAGGTGGCCTGCACCGTGTTTTTAGGAGGGTGCGATCTGCGCTGTCCCTTCTGCCACAACGGAGAGCTGGTGGAGGGGGAGACCCCCGCCGCCCTGGACGACGGGGAACTGACCGCATTTTTGAAAAAACGGCAGGGCCTGCTGGACGGGGTGTGCGTCACCGGGGGAGAGCCCCTGCTCCGGCCGGAGCTGGAGGGGCTGCTGGGCCGGATCAAGGAGTTGGGCTTTCCGGTAAAGCTGGATACCAACGGCAGCCATCCGGACCGGCTGCGCCGCCTGACGGAGGCCGGTCTGCTGGACTATGTGGCCATGGACATCAAAAACAGCCCGGAGCGGTATGGAGAGACAGTAGGACGGTCCGGCCTGGACCTGGCCCCCTTTCGGGAGAGCGTCTCCTTCCTTCTCTCCGGGGCGGTGGACTATGAGTTCCGTACCACTGTGGTGCGGGAGCTCCATGACGGGGACAGCTTCCGGGCCATCGGCCCCTGGCTGTCCGGGGCCCGGCGGTACTACCTCCAGAGCTTTGTAGACCGGGATACGGTGCTCCGGGCGGGGCTCCACCCCTGGGACCGGGGGAGTCTGGAGGGGTTCGCCACATTGGTGCGGCCCTGGGTGGAGCAGGTGGAGCTGCGGGGGGTGTGATCCGGGATCACCGGCTCCGGGGGAGGAGCACCGTAAACACGCTGCCCTGGTCAGGGATGCTGTCCACCTGGATCTGGCCGCCGCACAGTTCGACGATGCGGTGGACGATGGACAGGCCCAGGCCCAGACCCTTCTCGGTGTGATTGGGTTCCCCCTGGTAGTATTGGTCAAAAATGTGGGATATCATCTCCGGGGACATCCCGATCCCGGTGTCGGAGATCTGGACCTGGATCTGCTCCGGGGAGCACTGGAGGGTGATGGAAACCTCTCCCCCCTCGGGAGTGAATTTGATGGCGTTGTTCAGCAGATTGATCCAGACATGGCGCATCAGCTCCTCGTTCCCCACATAGGAGACAGGCTCCAGGTCGGCGGAGAAGGCGATGCGCTTTTTCTCCCAGGCGCTGGAGAGCAGGATGGTGCACCGCTTGATCTGCTCATCCAGGGAGAAGGGCTCCTTCTCGGGGATGGAGTGCTGGGATTCCAGCCGGGACATCAGCAGGGTGCTGTTGGCCAGATTGGCCAGGCGGTGGGCCTCCTCGGCGATGATCTGGAGATACTGGCTGCGCTCCTCCTCGGTGAGTCCGGGTTCCTGAAGCAGCTCGGCAAAGCCGGAGACGGCGGTGATGGGGGTCTTGAACTCGTGGGAGAAGCTGTTGATAAAATCCTCCCGCAGGGTCTGGACCCCCTGGAGCTCCTCGGCCATCTTGTTGAAATCCTCATAGGCGGCGGCCAGCGGGCCGGCCCGGCGGGGGTCCAGCCGCAGGGAGAAGTTGCCCTCCGCCACGCCGCGCAGCCCCCCGGCCAGGCCGGTGAGAAACTGGTTAAAGCGGTAGTTCAGACCGCAGCCCAGGATGACGGTGGAGCAGATGAGGAACAGCAGGGGCCCCAGGCCGCTGGACTGGGAAGCGGGGAGGGGCGTCCCGGTCAGGAGCCAGGAGCCCGCCATGTACAGGGCGGTGCAGACCAGATTGGACAGGATGGACAGGATGATAAACTCCTTGGTCAGCCACAGCAGAAGGCTGACGTTGGGCCTCTGTTTCCGCTTCATTCCAGCACCTCCGCCTTATAGCCCAGACCCTTGATGGTGATGATCCGAAACTCCTCGATGGCGCGCAGCTTGTTGCGCAGGCGGCTGATGTGGGTCTTGACGGTGTCCTCCCCGCTCTCGGAGTCGAAGCCCCATATATCGTCCAGCAGCTGATTCCGGGTGAAGATCTGGCCGGGGTAGGAGAGCAGCTTATAGAGCAGCTCGAACTCTTTTTTGGGCAGCTCCAGCACCTGCTCGCCCCGGGAGACGGTATAGGTGTTGGAGTCCAGCACCACCGGGCCGATGACGATCCGCCGCTCGCTGGCGATATGGGCCCGGCGGAGCAGGGCGTTGATCCGCCAGGTCAGTTCCTCGTAGTTCACCGGCTTGGTCATGTAGTCGTCCACGCCGGAGGAGAAGCCCCGGCGCTTGTCCTCGAAGGACTGCTTGGCGGTGAGAAGCAGCACCGGGATGCCATTGCCCTGGTCCCGCAGGGTCTGGACCAGGGTATAGCCGTCCATCCGGGGCATCATCACATCGGCGATGATCAGATCCACGGGCTGCCGCTCCAGCAGCTCCAGAGCCTCCACGCCGTCCTTGGCGCAGATGATGGTAAATTGATGCTTCAGCTTGGCGCAGGTGAGCAGGCGCATGGAGGCCTCATCCTCCACCAGCAAGATGGTTGCCATCTCCATCGCTCCTTTGTGTCGAGATGGGGAACCGGCCCCGGGCTCATGCTCGGAGAGGGGCCGCCTCCCGGAGGGCGGTGTGAACCGCCTGATCTGTTTCGATTGCTTGGTACTGATACAGTATAGTATAAAGAGAAGAGCGGTCCACGTCAAAGCCGGGTGTCCCGCTGTGGACGGGATGCTGCAATGCCCCTTATATGTTGAGGGTAACGGAGCCTGGTAAACCCAATGTAAACTTCCTGCGCTTTTTTTGCCTTCTGTGATTTTGACGAAGAGCACCGGACGGCCGGAGAGGAAAACAGTGAGTGTGCACAGAGGGGATCCCGGCCTTGTTTACGTTGAGTTTACCTTTGGAGACTATGATGAAAACTGACAGAGACACGAACCGGACGAATGACCGATGTGAAAAATGGAGGATCATCCCATGAGACGAACATTTGCTCTGCTGCTGGCCGCTGTGATGGCGGCCGGCACACTGACGGGGCCGGCGATGGCCGCCGAGAGCCAGCAGGAAGGAACCGCGGGCAGCGCCTCCCAGGAGGTACAGGAGGAAACAAAGCTTCCGCCGGACCCGGAGGGGACGGTGACCTGGGCCAATCTGGACAGCCGGATCCGGTCGGGGAGCCTGAGCGCCCGGGTGCTCTCAGAGAACATCAGCGGGATCGAGGGGATCGACTACGACCTGATGTATGAGGACCTGCGGCGGCAGCTCAACGACATTGCCAACGCCCAGTGGTACATCACGATGGTGGGCGGGGATGACAGCTCCCTGGCCAACGCATACGATTCTCTGCGGGACACCTTTGACGACCTGAAGGACGGCGAGGTCCAGGCGGACAACGCCGATGTGGTCTGGCAGCTGAACAGCACGGTGGATCAGATGGTGGCCGCCGGTCAGACCCTGTACATCACCCTGGTGGGCCTGGAGCAGCAGGCCGCCGACGGCCAGCGGAGCCTGGCCGCCCTGGACCGGAGCCTGGAGGAGCTGCGCCTGCGCCAGCAGCTGGGCCAGGTGTCCAGGCAGACCGTGGACGAGGTGGAGGCGCAGCGCACCCAGGTGGTCAGCCAGCTGAATACGCTGGATACCACGATCACGACCTATAAATCTCAGCTTCAGACTCTGATCGGCGAGGAGCCCACCGGGGAGATCTCCCTGGGCGCCCTGCCTGTCCAGGGGGAGGACGGGTGGACCGCGCCAGACTATGAGGCCGATCTGGCCGCAGCCAAGGCGGCCAGCTGGACCCTCCGCAATGCGGAAAAGACGCTGAAGGACGCCAAGGAGGACTGGAACGACGCCCAGAGCGACTACCGGGGCTCCCGGAAGCAGTACCTGCTCCAGGCTGCCGAGCACACCTGGGCGGCCGCCAAGCTGACCTATCAGTCCGCCTTCCAGGAATTTGAGACCTCTTTCCGCACCCTGTATGACTCCCTGGCGGACAAGGAGAACACCCTGAACAGCAAGCGTTCCGCCCTGGCCTGGCAGCAGACGGTGCTGGAGACCACCCAGAAGCGGTATGAGCTGGGTCAGGTATCCAAGATGAAGCTGCTGGCCGCTCAGGATGACCTGGCGGCCGCCCAGTCCGCAGTGGACGGGGCCTGGAGGGATCTGCTCTCCGCCCGCACCAGCTACCGCTGGGCGGTGGAGCAGGGCCTGATGTAAGAGAAAGGATGGAAGATCACCCCATGAAACGTACCATTTCCGCTGTGCTCTGCGCAGCGCTGGCCCTGACGCTGGCCGGCTGTGCGGAGGAGAAGGAACCCATGTTGGACCGGACGGTGACAGTGGAGACCACCGCCGCACAGACCGGCGAACTGAGCACCGAGAGCACCTATATCGGGACCATTTCCGCAGAGGGCACCGCCAGCGTGGTCTCTCTGGTTTCCGGCAATGTGGAGGAGGTCATGGTCTCGGTGGGTGACACGGTTTCCGCCGGGGACCCCCTGTGCCGCATCGACGACGAGAGTGCCCGCCTGGCCCTCCAGAATGCCCAGGCGGCCTATCAGAGTGCCCAGGAGAGCTATAACAGCGCCCAGGCGGGCTACGGCGGCGCCGACCTGCCGGTGCTGGAGGAGCAGCTGCGTCTGGCCCAGGATAACTATGAGGATACCCAGCACCTCTTTGAGATGGGCGCCGCCTCCCAGGCGGAGGTGGACCAGGCCAACCAGGCTCTGCTGTCCGCCCAGGCCGGGGTCGAGGCGGCCCGGGCCGGCCTGAGCTCCGCCCGGGCGGGGATCCAGTCCGCCCAGGTGGGCGTGAACTCCGCCCAGTACCAGCTGTCCCTCTATAACATGACCGCCCCCATCTCCGGGGTGGTGGAGGCGGTCAATCTGACCCTGAATAACTTTGCTGCCTCCGGAACGGTGGCCTTTGTCATCTCCAACGGCAGCAATAAAACGGTCACCTTCTACGTCACCGACCAGGTGCGCCAGACCCTGACCGCCGGCCAGGAGGTCTCGGTGGTCAGTGATGGCCGTACCTATCAGGGCGCGGTGACGGAGATCAGCGGCGTGGTGGACGCGGCCACCGGCCTGTTCAAGGTCAAGGCGGTCATCAACGAGGCCCAGTCCCTGCCTGACGGCCTGGCGGTGGAACTGACCACCACCGCCTACCGGTCCAGCGGGGCCATCCTGATCCCCAGCGACGCGGTCTATTTTGACGAGGGCAACGCCTATGTCTATGTGGCCCAGGACGGGACCGTGGTGCGCACCGAGGTAACGGTGGGCCTGTACACCGCGGATACCATCGCCGTCACCAGCGGACTGACCGCCGGGGATGAGGTGATCACCACCTGGTCCGCCGGACTGAAGGACGGCGCGCCCATCCGCCTGGCCGGACAGGAGGAAGCGGAAGGGATTGCTGACGCCTCCGGCACATCGGATGCCTCCGGCAGTGCCGCCGGCGGGACGGAGGCGCCGTAATCCATGAAACTGATTCGATTGATCCTGCGCCGGCCCACCTCGGTGATCCTGATGATCCTGGCCGTGGTGGTGTTCGGCTCGGCCTCCCTGACCGGGATGCCCCTGGAGTATATGCCTGACATGGAGATGCCCATGGAGCTGGTGATGGTCACCTGGCCTGGGGCGGACGCCGACAGCATCGACCGGCTGGTCACCCAGCCCATTGAGGACGAGTGCGAGACCCTGTCCGACATCGACAGCGTCAACTCCTACTCCTTTGACAACTACGCCATGCTCCAGCTGACCTATAAGTACGGTGTGGACATGGATGAGGTCTACTCCGACCTGAAGAACTCCATGGACAACCTGATGCCCACTCTCCCGGAGGACTGCGAGGACCCCCTGATCATGGAGCTGAGCGCCGACTTCATGCCCACCATGATCCTCTCCGCTGTGGCCCACGAGGGGATGGACGCGGCCAGCTACCTCAACGACACGGTGGTGCCGGTGATCGAGAGCGTGGGCGGCGTGGCCCAGGTGGAGGTCACCGGGGCCCAGGACGAGTATCTGCGCATCGTGCTGGATGAGGCGGCCCTTCAGCAGTACCACCTCTCCATTTCGGCGGTGGGCTCCGCCATTGCGGCGGCCGACTTTGATATGCCGGTGGGTGACGTCACCCTAGGCACCCAGGACATCGCCCTGGGCGTCTACGGCAGCGTGGATGTGAACGCCGACTTCCGGAACCTGCCCATCCAGACCCCGTCGGGCCAGATGGTGGCCCTGGGGGATCTGTGCACCTTCTTCAACGTGTATGAGAAGGATGCGGAGAACCTCAGCCGCTACAACGGCGGCGACAGCGTCATGCTCAGTGTGACCAAGCAGGACAGCGCCGCCACCGTGGACGTCTGCGAGGACGTCATGGAAATTTTAGACCAGTACAGCGTAGACGGCCTGAGCTTCGAGGTTATTTACAACGAGGCGGACAGCATCATGGAGACCCTGGGAGAGGTGCTGAACACCCTGATCACCGGCATCATCCTGACCATGCTGGTGCTGTTCCTCTTCTTCGGCGACCTGCGGGCCAGCCTGATCGTGGGCATCAGTATGCCCCTGTCCATCCTGCTGGCGGTGATCCTTCTGAACTTTGCCGGCTTTGCCATCGACCTGATGACCGGCACCTCCCTCATCATCGCCATCGGCATGATCGTGGATAACTCCATCGTCATTCTGGAGAGCTGTATGCGCTCCCGAGAGAACGGCCTGGACTTCCGGGAGGCGGCGGTGGAGGGCACCTCCACCATGATCATGTCCACCCTGGCCGGTACGCTGACCACCGTGGTGGTCTATATCCCCCTGGCGATGGCCGAAGGCCTGGTGGGGATGATGTCCGGTCCCCTGAGTTGGACTATTCTGCTGACCATGCTCTCCTCCTTCCTATGCGCTGTGGTGGTGGTCCCCCTGGCCTTCGTATGGCTCAAGCCAAAGGCGAAGGAGGAACTGCCCATCAACCGGCTCCTGGCCCGGTTCCGTGCCTTCTACCGCCGGGTCATGCCCGGCCTGCTGCGCCGCCCTGGCAGGGTGGTCTCGGTGGGCGTGGCCTGCTTCCTGGCGGCCATCCTGCTGGCCAGCCAGATGGAGTTTGTGCTGATGCCGGACAACTATGACGGCAGCGTCAGCCTGGAGGCCACCTTCCGCTCCGGCACCAAGCTGTCGGTCATGGACGAGCGGATCCAAGACCTGGAAGATGCCCTCCTGGCGGATCCCAACTTTGAAAAGGTGACTCTGAGCGCATCGGAGAACACCGCCACCTTCACCGCCTACGCGGTGGACGGCTGCAAGCGCAGCAGTGAGGCGGCGGTGGAGGAGTACACCAACCGCTTCGGCAGCTCCCCCGGCATGGACCTGGCGGTCACTCCCACCAGCGGCGACTCCAGCATGGGCGCCATGATGGGAGGGGGCAATACCAAAGATGTGACCCTGGTGGCCGACAGCCTGGACATCCTGGAGCAGGGTGCGGATCAGGTGGCCGACGCCATGGGCCAGGTCCCCGGCGTGATCCGGGTGGCCAACGAGTTCGACCAGAGCCGCGTTAAGGGCCGCCTGGTGGTGAACTCCCAGAAGGCTCAGGCCCTGGGGACCACGGAATCCGCAGTGGCCATGCAGGTCTATTACCTGCTCAACGGCATGACCGCTACCACCCTGGACAACTATGGAGACTCCGATTCGGAGTACGATGTGGTGCTGGAGTACCCTGAGGGCAAGTATGATGACATCACGACCCTTCTGGATTACCCTGTTGCCACCCAGAGCGGCCGTATGATCACTCTGCGGGACATCGCTGACGTGGAGTACATCACCACCCTGCCCAGCATCACCCGGCAGGACGGGCAGTACAGCGTTACTGTCACGGCCACCACAACGGATACCGCCAAGTACACCGCGGCCAGCGCCATCGACAGCGCGGTGCGGGGGCTGACCCTTCCCGAGGGGGTCACGGTGGGGACCGGATCGCTGGACTCCACCACGGAGGAGGCCACCCAGAGCGTAAGTACCGCCCTGCTGTCCGCCATCTTCCTGGTGTTCTTGGTCATGGGCATCCAGTTCGACTCCCCCAAGCTGTCCATCATGGTCATGCTGTGCATTCCTCTGAGCCTGGTGGGCTCTATCGGCCTGATGTTCCTGTCCGGTCGCCCCATGAGCATTCTGGGCCTGATGGGCTTCCTAATGCTGGTGGGTATTGCGGTGAACAACGGCATCTATCTGGTGGATGGCACCAACCAGCTGCGCCGGACCATGCCCCTGGGTGAGGCCCTGGTGGAGGCGGGCACCACCCGTCTGCGCCCCATCCTGATGACTACCCTGACCACCATTATCTCCATGGTGCCGATGATCTTCTCTACCGACAGCGGCATGAGCATGATGAAGGATATGGCCTATATCATCATCGGCGGCCTGGTGGCCTCCACGGTGCTGGCCATGTTCCTGATGCCCGCCTTCTATCTGCTGATTCGGCGCGAGAATCCGGACGGTACCAAGCGGAAGGCCTTGTTCAGCCGCCATAAGAACAAGGAAAATGCGGCGGTTTGAGTGATTTCGATCCAGACAGAAAACACACGGCTCCCAACGGGAGCCGTGTGTTTTTGTATTCTGTGAGGAAAGGTCAGTGGGCGAGCCAGCCGGCGTACTCCTCCGCGGCGCGCACCCGGCCCACAGCAGAGAGAGAGGCCCCCTGAGGGCGGAAGAGATGCTGGGCCAGCTGGCGCAGCTCCTGCCGAGTCACCTGCTCATAGCACTCCAGAAGCTCATCGACCTCCCGCACCCGGCCGTACAGAAGGCCGGAGGCGCCCAGGTGGCTCATTCGGGACTGGACGGACTCCAGGCCCATTAGAAGGCCGGCCTGAGCCTGTTCCCGGGCACGGTCCAACTCCTCCTGGGTGGGACCATGCTCAGCCAGGTCGCTGACGATGTTCCGCACGGCATCCAGGGCCTGAGCCTCCTGTTCGCTGCCGGTGGCGGTATAGATACCCAGCAGACCGGTGTCCGCATGGTCGGCCACATAGGAATATACGGTATAGCACAGCCCCCGCTTCTCCCGCAGCTCCTGGAAGAGGCGGGAGGAGCAGCCTCCCCCCAGGATGGAGTTGAGCAGCAGCAGGGCGTAGCGCTGGTCATCCCGATAGGACAGGCCGGGGTAGGCCAGGATCAGATGGTTCTGCTCAATGGCCTTCCGGCGCACGGTGACAGCGGGGTGGTAGACCGCGTCCCGCATCCGGCGGGGTGCGGAGGCGGGCAGGGCGGCCAGCCGTTCCCGCAGGGCGGTGATGTGGCGCTCCTCAAAGCGGCCTGCCAAGGCAACCACGATAGAGCCGGGACAGTAGTGCTCCGCCTGCCACTGGCGCAGGGATTCCCCCGTCATCTCATTCAGGGTAGAGGAGCGGCCCAGGATGGGGCGGCCCAGGGGGCGGCCCTTATAGACCGCCATGGACAGCCGGTCGGCGCACAGGTCCTCCGGGGCATCCTCGTACATCCCGATCTCCTCCAGAATCACGCTCCGCTCCAGTTCTACATCCTCCTGGGCGAAGCGGGAATGGAACAGCATATCGCACAGCAGGTCAGAGGCCCGGTCCAGGTGGCGGTCCAGGCACCGGGCGTAGTAGCAGGTGCTCTCTTTGGTGGTATAGGCGTTGACCTGACCGCCGATGGCGTCGATCTCCCGGGCCAGGTCAGCGGCGGAGCGCCGGTCAGAGCCCTTAAAGGAGAGGTGTTCAATAAAATGGGCCGCGCCGTTTTCTGTGGCGCGCTCGTGGCGGGAGCCCGCCCCCACGAAAAATCCGAGGGCGGCGGAGCGGGCCCCCGGAATGTATTCAGTCAAAAGCCGGGCTCCATTGGAAAGGGTAATGGTACGGTACATGGCTGTTTCCTCACTTTGACAAGTTTCGTGGATAAAGTATACCACATCTCTAGGGAATCCGTCTATCCAAGTTTCACATTTCTGTACGCCTTTCCCGCGGACGCTGAAAAAATGGAAGCCTACGGGTATAATGTGCCCCGAGCCTGTCCACAATAGGTTTCGGAGGTGGTTTCCATGAAACGGAACCGATTGGAAAAACTGGGCGACTTCGTGCTGGGAAAGGGCTTCTACATAGTCCTGTTCCTGTGCGTCGCCGCAATTGGAATTTCGGGCTATTATCTCATCCGCTCCGTCAGCGGGAGCGAGCCGGCGCAGGAGCCGGTCACAGCGAACCCCAGCGTCACCCTGCCGGACAGCAGCGCGGTCTTTCCCGGCGAGCAGTCCCACCAGCCTCAGCCTACGCCGGAGCCGGCGGCTCAGCCGGACGATCCTCAACCGAAGAAGGACGCGGAGACGGCCGCACCGGCGCAGCCCCGGGAGGTGGTCTACACCTGGCCGGTGAAGGGGCAGGTGCTCCGGGGCTTCACGGTGGAGGCCCTGGCCTATGACGAGACCATGGGGGACTGGCGGACCCATGGGGGGATCGACATCGCCGCCGAGGAGGGCCGGAAGGTGCTGGCGGCCGGAGAGGGCCAGGTGGCTGAGGTGTATGACGACGCCATGATGGGCACCACGGTGACCATTCTTCAGCCGGACGGGGTGACGGCGGTGTATTCCAACCTGGCCCAGAAGACCGCGGTGGCGGTGGGCGACCTGGTGGATACCGGCGCCGTGCTGGGCGAGGTGGGGCGGACAGCCCTGGCGGAGAGCGGCCTGGAGCCCCACCTCCACCTGGAACTACTGGCGGACGGGGAGCCGGTGAATCCCCTGGCCTATCTGCCAAAATTGAATTGACATCAAGCTCCGAGGGCGGCTGTCATACGACAGCCGCCCTCGGAGCATTCGGTCTCAGGAATGCCGCCGCGCGGCTTCCTTCAAAGAGGGATACCGTTTGATGGCATCCAGATAGGCCACCACGATCGCCTTTTTGGAGGAGCCGCCGTAGCGGCGGTTCAGCTCTGCCTCCAGCGTCTCTTTCCGCTCCCACAGATTCTGCCCCACAAAGAGGCGGGAGAGGAATGTCTCGGTCAGGTCCACCGTATGGGTGCAGCCGAATTGCAGGATCTGGTCGGTCTCCGGGTCTACCTCAAAGGCGAGGTAAAAGGAATTGAAGATCTTGGTGATGGCGTTATCCAGGTTGGTGCGGGACTCGCCGATCAAATACACACTCTCTGACATCACTGTGCCTCCTCCTGACTGCTGCTTATACTGTATGCTCTATTATGCCGTCCCGGGCGGCGGGAAGCAAGCGTTTTTTAGGACTTACAGGCTGTTTCTGTGGAAAAAGTCCAGTGCGTTCTGATAGAGGATGCCGGAGGCCACCGGCTCGGGGATGTTGCGGGAGAGCAGATACTCATAGATCCCGGCCGCCTTGGCAGGGGAGTCCAGGCACTCAGGGAGCTGGGCGCCGTCGAAGTCGGAGCCCAGAGCCAGGCACTTCTCCGCCCCCAGGGAGAGGAAGTGGTCCACATGGCGGTACAGGTCGTCCAGACTTTCCACATTCCGGTCCTCACGGAGGAAGGCCACGAAGTAGTTCAGGCCGATGAGGCACTCCCGGCGCACCATCTCCCGGATCATGTCGTCGGTGAGGTTGCGTTTGTGGGGGGCCACGGCGCGGGCGTTGGAGTGGGTGGCGGTAAAGGGCTTCTGAGCCACCTCCAGCAGGTCGGCGAAGCCGGCGTCGTTCAGATGGGAGACGTCCGCCAGAATGTGGTACTTCTCCAGCTCGGGGATCAGCTTCTTTCCGAAATCGCTCAGGCCGTGCTCGCTGACGTGGCCGGAGCCGATCTCGTTCTCACCGTTCCAGGTGAGGGTGATGGCCTTGACCCCATCCTCAGCCAGCAGGCGGACCCGGTCCAGGTCACCGGCCAGGGCGGAGCCGTTCTCCACGCTGAGGAAGGCGGCGGTCCGATTGGACTGGAAAGCCTCCTCCATATCGGCGCAGGTGCGGCAGCGCTTTACGCGGTCGGAGAATTTGTCCATCTGGCGGATGAAGTTGTCCCGGTTGGCCTCGTAATAGCGGATGGCGTCCTCGCCCCGGCATTCGTCAGGGATAAAAATGGCGTAAAACTGGGCCCAGTGAACCCCCTCGGGGATGCTGGACAGAGACAGGACACGCTGGGGGTCGTCCAGGGTGTCGGTTCCCAAACCGCTGCTGTACTTACAGTCGGTCAGGGTATCACAGTGCAGATCGATCAGTGCATAAGGTTTCATAGCTATCATTCCTGCCTTCCAAACTTATGGTGGGATGAGGCCGGTTGGCTCTCTCGGCAGGGCAGACGCCGCGCCGGGGAAAATCGGCCGTCGGGTTGTGCCTCCCGGACCCATTTCAGGTCCGGGAGGCGGGACGCAAACAGGGGCGCGTTACTTCTGGAACATCTGAGTGAAGATCACGGCGCACTCTGCGCGGGTGGCGGAGCCGGCAGGCGCCAGGGTAGAGGCGCTCCGGCCGGAGATCAGGCCGCTGCCCACAGCCCAGCTCATGGCGTCTTTGGCCCAGACGGAGACGGCGGCGGAGTCGGCATAACCGGACAGGTCGGCGGTCTTGGACACATTCATGCCCTTCTTCTGGGCGTAGCTGTGGAGAATTACGGCCAGCTGCTCACGGGTGACAGGGGCGTTGGGATCCATGCGGCCGTCGGGGTAACCGGCGATCACGCCCTGGCCCTTGGCCCACTGCATGGCATTGTGGAACCAGGCATTTGCAGGCACGTCAGAGATGGCAGCCGCGCCGGAGACGGTGGGCTTGCCCTCACGGGCGTACAGGATCTGGGCGACCATGGCGCGGGTGACGGTGCCCTTGGGATCGAAGCGGTCGGCGGAGACACCGGCCATCAGGCCCATGTCCACGGCGTCCTGCACCGCGTCATAGAACCAGTCGTTCTTGGAGACGTCGGAGAAGCCGGGCTGCTCCGCAGCGCCCTCCAGGGCAAAGGTGGCGCGGATGGTCTGGTCGCTGGTGACATTCTTAAAGGTGTAGGAGTCCACAGCGCCCACGCTCTTGCCGTTGACGGTCACGTCAGCGATGGCGTAGCCCTTGTCAGCGGTGATGGTGTAGGTCTTGGAATCGTTCTTCTCCACACGGACGGTGCCCTTGGGGCTGATGGAGCCGCCCTTTCCGGCAGAGGCGCGGATGGCATAGGTGGGATCGGAGTGATCGCTGCCGCCGCTGGAGCTGCCGGTGTTCTCATGGAACAGATCAGCCAGGATCTCGGCAGGAGTCATATCGGCATAGCCATCAGGATCGGAGATCACGCCATTCTTCAGGTTCCAGCTGAACTTACCAGCATAGTCACCATAAACCTTGGTATAGCTGTCAAAGGTCAAACACAGGACCTGGTCACCGTAGCGCTCGCTCCACTGGGGGAAGTACTTGTTCATGTACTGGTTGGCCAGCTTATAGGCCTCGCAGTTCTTGTTAGGACCGATGGCGCTGATCTGCACACCGGCACCGTTGGTGGTGTTGGGGGTGGAGTGCATAAATACGATGGAGCCATCCTTGCAGGTGCCAAGGGAGATCCACACATGGCCGTTCATGGAGAAGATGTCGCCAGGCTTGAACTCATGGCCCTCATAGATGCGGCGGCCATCGCCGTCCTCATCGACCCAAGGCTTGCCGGTGGTTTCATCCATCAGCACATCGCCCATATCCATGGTGCCCCAGCCCTCATTGGAAGCGAAGACACCAGCCTGCTTGGTAGCGGACATCACGTAACCCTTGTTGTCGGCCACGGTGCTGTTCTCGGTGTTCATCAGGTTGTAGACAGACCAGCCAACATAGCCGGAGCAGTCAATACCAGCGTAATAATACTGGTTCCATGCGTTGTGGGGATAGTAACTCTCAGCGGGATTGGGATTCTTATAGTGGTAGGTCTTGTCCTGGCTCTGGAAGAAATCGATCCAGCTCTGAGACAGGCCGATGGTCATGGACTGGTTGGAGGAGTTCACATCCTGCCAATCCCAGGTGCCGCCATAGACGTACAGGGCAGTGCCCACAGGCTCCATAGCGGTAGCCAGGAAGTTCTTCAGGGTCTTCTTGCCGGGGGTGCCAGACACAGGAGCCTTGTACTCTTCAGCGACAAAGGCTTTGTAGACGGTCTCGGCCTGATCGCCATTGACCATGACCTTGACGGTGTCGCCCACGGCAACCGTAGCAGCCTTGACGGAGGAACCGCCGGCCTTGGAGGTAATCTCGTAGGTCTTGGAATCTGCGGTGTTCAGGGTCTTGCCGTTCACGGTGATGGTGTTCTCGCCGATGGCGGTGACCTCACCCATGACCACATCGTTGTGACCCTTGTCCTTCAGCTCAACGTCAACGACCTGAGCCTCGTCCTTCACAGTGATGTCGTAGATATAGCCCTCCTGGAGCTGGTTCTGGATCTCGAACTTGCTGCCGTCAGCGGGAATGGTGTAAGTCTTGATGTCGCCATCGATGAAGAAACGGTGCTTGAAAGATTCCTTCTCATTCTTGGTTACAGTACCATAATTCTCAACGCCCAGATAGACGGCTTCCATGGTCTGCTGGGGGATTGTGATACCCTCGAACAGGTCGGCCAGGATCTCGTCAGCTTTCTTATTGGCATAGCCATCAGGGTCAGCGAGAGTGTTCTTCAGATCCCAGCTGAACTTGCCGGCATCTTTGCCGCTGTACTTAGTGTAGCTGTCAAAACTCTTATAGACCTTGTGATAGCGCTCCCACCACTGGGGATAGTACTGGCTCATGTACTTCTCGGCCAGCTTTACAGCCTGGCAATTCTCGGAATCGCCCACGCCGTTGATCTGGACGCCGCCGCCGCCCTGACCGTTGATGCTGTCAGAGGGGGTGGAGTGGAGGATGACCAGAGAGCCGTCTTCACACTTGCCCAGGCAGATCCAGACGTGGCCGTTCATGGAGAAGATATCGCCGGTCTTGAAGTCCTCGGGCTTGAAGGGGGCTTTCTGTTCCCAGGTGCCCCAGCCCTGAGTCTGAGCAAAGTTCTTGGCCTGCTTAGTGGCGGACATTACATAGCCATTACTGTCAGCCACGGTGCTGTTCTCGGTGTTCATCACATTGTAGACAGACCAGCCTACAAAGGCGGAGCAGTCAATGCCGGCATAGTAGTACTGGTTCCACTGCTCATGGGGATAGTAGCTCTCGCTGTGATCAGCATTGTACTTGTAGGTGTAATTAGCGTCCTGGCTCTGGAAGAAGTCGATCCAGCTCTGGGACAGGCCGATGGTCATGGACTGGTTAGAGGAGTTCACGTCCTGCCAGTCCCAGGAGCCGCCGTAGACATACAGAGAGGTGCCAACGGGGGTCAGAGCAGTGGACAGGAAGTTCTTCAGGGTCTTCTCGCCGGGGGTGCCGGACACAGGAGCCTTGTACTCCTCGGCAACAAAGGCCTTGTAGACAGTCTTGGCCTGATCGCCATTGACCATAACTTTAACGGAGTCGCCTACCTTGACAGAGGCAGCCTTCACAGAGGAGCCGCCGGCCTTGGAGGTGATCTCATAGGTCTTGGAATCTGCGGTGTTCAGAGTCTTGCCGTCCACAGTGATGGTGTCCTTGCCGATGGCAGTGACCTCGCCCATGACTACATTGGCATGGCCCTTATCCTTCAGCTCAACATCGGTGACCTCGTTGGCGGTCACATCAATGTCATAGACATAGCCTTCCATCAGCTGGTTCTGGAGGCTGTATGTGGCATCAGCGTCCACAGTGAAGGTGCGGACGTCGCCGTCTACGAAGAACTGGTGCTGGAAGGTGGGCTTGTGGTCCCAGTTGGTATTCCGGTCACCGTAGCCCTTGACGCCCAGATATACGGCCTCACCGTGATAGGTGTCAAACAGGTCGGCCAGGATCTCGTCAGCGCTCATATTGGCATAGCCATCAGGGTCAGCGAGAGTGTTCTTCAGATCCCAGCTGAACTTGCCGGCATCTTTGCCGCTGTACTTAGTGTAGCTGTCAAAACTCTTATAGACCTTGTGATAGCGCTCCCACCACTGGGGATAGTACTGGCTCATGTACTTCTCGGCCAGCTTTACAGCCTGGCAATTCTCGGAATCGCCCACGCCGTTGATCTGGACGCCGCCGCCGCCCTGACCGTTGATGCTGTCAGAGGGGGTGGAGTGGAGGATGACCAGAGAGCCGTCTTCACACTTGCCCAGGCAGATCCAGACGTGGCCGTTCATGGAGAAGATGTCGCCGGTCTGGAAGTGATCAGGTTTAAAGGGCTTCTCCTGGCTCCAGGTGCCCCACTTCTGAACCTCGGCAAAGTTCTTGGCCTGCTTGGTGGCGGACATGACATAGCCAGTGTTGTCAGCCACAGTACTGTCCTCGGTGTTCATCACATTGTAGACAGACCAGCCGACAAAGGCGGAGCAGTCAATACCAGCGTAGTAATACTGGTTCCATGCGTTGTGAGGATAGTAGCTCTCGCTGGGGTTGGCGCTGTTCTTATAGGTGTAGTTGGCGTCCTGGCTCTGGAAGAAGTCGATCCAGCTCTGGGACAGGCCGATGGTCATGGCCTGGTTGGAGGAGTTCACATCCTGCCAGTCCCAGGTGCCGCCGTAGACGTACAGGGCGGTGCCCACGGGCTCCATGGCGGTGGCCAGGAAGTTCTTCAGGGTCAGCTTGCCGGGCACGCCGCTGACAGGGGCGGTGTAGTCCTCGGCAATAAACATCCGGAACAGCTTGGTTACATGGTCATCAGAGTCTACTACGATGCGGACGGTCTCATCCTGCTTGAGCTCATTAAACTTGATGTCCTGAACAGTGGCCCCGCCGGCCTTGGAGGTGATGTCATAGAGCTCGGCATCCTTGTTGATCGTAAAGGACTCATTGTCCACCTTGATCCGCCAGTCGCCGTCATCATCGGTCCACACTTTGGTCAGGACACCGGCCACATCGCCCTCTTCCATCTCGGCACCGGTGACTGTATAGCCGCTGATGGTGATATCGTAGATGTAGCCCTCCTGGAGCTTGTTCTGGAGTTCGAACTTGCCGCCGTCGGCGGGAATGGTAAAGGTCTCTTCATGGCCATCCACAAAGAAACGGTGCTCAAAAGATTCCTTCTCATCCTTGGTGACCCTGCCATAGTCCTTCACTCCCAGGTAGACAGCATCGTCGCCGATGGCTGCCCGGGGGGCATTCCCTGATTCTGCTGCAAACGCTGGCACTGCCAGGGACGACAGCATGGACGCGGAGAGAAGCAGGGCGCAAAGCTTCTTCTTCATTCGTTGCACATTCCTTTCCTGATTGTTATGAGTTTAGAGCTCTGTATATTCCAGGACCTCCTTGGTCCTTAGGAATTCCTCATAGCGCAGGCCGCGGTCCTCGGTCTCCATCTCGCCCACCTGGTTGTCGTACGGGTCGGCGCGCCAGTGATCCTTGGGGACATCAAAGTCGCCCTGGAACTGGGTGTTGGCCACCATGCGGAAGGTGTCCAGGTTTCCGAAGTAGTGGAGACGGCGCTCTTCGTTGTTCTCCCGGACCGCACCGACTCCGAAGGAAGGATCCGCGTAAAGCCAACCATAGGGTGCGGCATAGAACTGGGCCCAGTCATGGGCACCGCAGAAGCCGGGCTCTACCTTCCAACCGCTCTGCCACCGGGCGGGAACACCAGCACAGCGGCACAGCGTGATGAACAGCAGGGCGAATACGCCGCAGTCGCCGGTGCGGCTCCGCGCGCAGTTCTCCGCAATGTTTTCCAGGCTGAAATAGGCCGGCATGAAGTTGTAAGAGGCGTTTTTGGTGATGAAGTCATAGATCCGGCGGGCCTTCTCCAGGTTGGAGTCTGCGCCCTGAGTCAGAACCCGGGCCAGTTCCCGGAGATACGGAGTGAAGAGGATGTGGGGGGCCTCCTCACCCAGCCAGCGCTGGGCATCCTCGGGAAGTTCGGGGGCGCCAGGGGCGGTTTCCGGCCGGGTCAGATCGTGGTAGTGCAGGGTCTGAGTGAAGGAGAACTCTACCTCAAAGGGGTGGTTCTCTTCCATCACTTCCTCCCAGAAGATGACCCGCTGAGGAGCGTCCTCGGGAGAGATATGAGTGGGCTCGGGAGAGACCCGCTCGATACGGATGTCGCTCTGGGCATCACACGCACAGGGCAGAGGCAAATAGGCCCGTACCCGGCGGCCCGGCTCAAAGCACTCATCCTTCATCTGGACAGTAGCCCGGCAGCGCACACGGCTGGCGGCAGTTCCCTCTGTGCGGAGTTGATTTGCAACCCGGTCCAGACGGCCTTCGGGATCTTGCCCGTCCGCTCCGGCGGTCCTGACGCCCGCCCGGGCGGCAAAGGCCGCGTTGGTCTTGCAAAGCGTTTCAAAGAAACGGTCGAAGTAGTGGGGGACGCCGTGGTCATAGATCCAGTCGATCTTCCACTGGTCCTCCAGGGCGTCGAACTCCGCCTCGGTGAAGTCGGGAATGTGCTCCCGCACCAGGGCCAGGGCCTCCTCCTTGGGATAGGGGTAGTCCAGAGGCAGACGGAGGATGAGTTCACGCTGAACGGTCAGGCAGCGCTTGAGTGCCTCAGGAGTAGTGGGGGAAGCCAGGTGGCGGTCAATGGCGGCCACAGCTCCCTCAAAGTCTCCGTGGAGTTTCCGACGAAGTACATCGTTGGGCAGTCCGATGTGGAGATAACGGAAATTTTCGTTGATGTTCATGGTTCTCCTTTCCATTTTTGCCAGTGCTTAGATGAAAAAGGGTAAAAAGGTGCGCCGGACCTCCGGGGCCCGGCGCACCGGTGTCGCATCAGACGAACATATGAAGGATGGCGCCCATACCCAAACCGAGTAGGTTGCCGATGGCCGCGCCCAGCACGCCCATCAGAACGCCGATGCCGGCGAAGGACGCGTCATAAGCGGTAGCCACAATGGGGGCCGATGCACTGCCGCCGATGTTAGCCAGGGAGGCAGTGGAGACCATGCACAGATCCCAGTGGAAGATCTTGGACAGGATGAACATGACAACCACGTGCAGCACCAGAACCAGCATGCCGTAAACGACCCACATGGGGGCGGACAGCAGATCGGTGACGGAGGCGGTGGAGGCCAGCAGGGAGACAACAGCGTACAGATAGATGTTGGACATCTCCTCCACGGCGGGCAGCTTGCCCAGAGGAGTCATGGCGCAGATCAGGCCCAGTACAGTGACAAACACGGTGGTGCAGGTGCCCTTGTCGAACATATCCAGACCCACGTTGGCCAGACCAGCGTTCATGGCGGCGCCCACAGACTGGGAGATAGCGGAGACCAGCAGGGACAGACCGATCAGGAAGATCCAGTCGCCGGAGGTAGCCTTGCGGGCCTTATCCTTCTCCACCTCAGCGTTGGCGGCGGCGGCGATGGCGTCCAGGCCGGAGGTATTGGCCTTGGTGGCCTTGTTCCACTTGTTGGCATAGCGGACGGCCAGCAGCAGCAGGGCGATCCACACGGAGTAGCACACGGTGTCCAGAGCCAGGGCGCAGCTGTAAGCGCCGCTGTCCACGGGCAGGGCATCCTGCATAGCGGCCATGTTGGCGGAGCCGCCGACCCAGGAGGCGTACAGAGCGGCCACGGCGGCCCAGGTCTTCTCACCGCCGCCCAGGGGGCCCATAAAGACAGGATAGAACACCAGGAAGCCAAGGCCAAGGGTTAGGGAGCAGCCCAGGAAGATGGCGATCATCCGGCCGCCCAGCTTGGCCAGCTTGCGGAAGTCGCACCGCAGCAGCATAACGAAAATCATGGCGTACAGCAGGTTGTTCTTCAAGGCGGAGTAGACCGCGGAGCAGGCGTCCGAGGCGTACAGGCCCATGGTGCAGAAGATCATGTTCAGCACATAGATCCACACCAGGGGGGGGACCACATTAAAGACCTTCCACTTAGTGTACTTCTCCAGAGCCAGCAGACCGCCGGCCAGGAACATCAGAAATGCGATGTAAGTAAAGCCGTTTGTGATGGTAAACATAGTTTTGTTTCCTCCCTATTTCTAGTGATTGGGGATCTGTCTCCCAGCACACGACCCGGGGGACAGTGGGAAGCGGAGCTTCCCAGTTTTGACACACCTCTCTCTCCTTGAACTTGGGGCGCTGCGCTCTGTCCTCCTTCCAGTTGGTTTTGCATACAAAAAAACCAGCAAAAACAAGAAGCACGTAAAGACGTACCCTTATTTTGGCTGGATTTTATCTGTGGTGACGGGACGGAAAGGACCCCTCAGACAGCTAAAGCAGCAATTCACTTGATAATAGATATTATAGCAATTTCAACGAAAAAGTCAAGTGACTTTTGCGCTTGGATGTGGAAAAAGATAATTGGTGATGAAAAACCCCCTTCTATATGGGGATTTAGGCCCTGTCATAATGAAAAAAGTGTGGTGGACAAGCCGACGGGAACCGACAGGAAGTGTGTGGAGGTGGTTTGGACTGTCAATTTGCACAAACGATTGATAAGATGAATATTCTTTCATTCTGCTTGACGGGTGGACGGACCGCACCGTATAATGGAGCCCACAGAAATGGAGCGGAGCGGCCCAGCCGTGCGCTCCGAAGCAGAAGGAGGGAGGAGCAGGATATGGGACAAAAGGCGATCCTGATGGCGGGCCTGCTGACTGTGGCCCTGTCCGCCTGCGGCGGTCCGTTTTCCATGGAGGAGACTGCGGGAGGCGAGGGCGCGCTCTCCGGCTCACAGGCGTTGCAGAGTGGAGACGGCTCAGCCTGCTCCATGGAGCGGTCCTGTGCGGTGCTGTATATCGGCGTCGGGAACCAGTTTGCGGAGTATCCGGTGGAGTACACCGGCGAGTTGGATGAGAATGGACAGATCCCGCCGGAGGAGGTGGTGTCCGCCATGGCCAGCCTCACCGGCTGGAGCCTGGATCTGGCAGAGCCGATCTTTTCCGGAAAGGGCGGGATCACGGTCTCCTTCGCGGATACCTCCGCCCTGTTTGTCGGCCCTCCGGAGGAACAGAGGGAGGAGTTCCGTGTTTATGACGCCCTCCAGCTGGACCAGACGATTCTGGACAGCCTGAAGAAAACCCTCCAGTGCTGGGCGGTGGACCCGGAGCTGGGGGACCCAGACCAGGTGGACGTCTGGTTCTGCGGGGCGGAGGGCGGCGACCTGGCCCTCCCCGGCACAGGGGTGACCATCCCAGCGGCTCAGCCCTATGAGCAGTTCCCACAGCCCGGAGCTGGGGCGGCGCCGTAGACCGGCGTCGCCCCAGCTGGGATATGACAAGACGGCAAGAGGCCCCGGCGATCCGCCGGGGCCTCTTGCCTGTGTGTGTTGTAAAAGGAGAGGGAGAAATGGGAGAAATTTTAAGACTTCGTGTTTACATTCATATCCTACCCCATAATTAAGGCAAAATCGTGACGATGGTATGAACAGTTTGTAAACAGTTTCACGCAAAACCGCTGCTTTTCTCTCTAAAACATACAGAACTGATCCAGAGAGGGCATGGAACTGCCCTGCCTTCCGTCTTGACGGAACAACGGGCGGCGTGAGATAATATATTGATAAAAGACATAGATCTGCCGGGGCCTGTTGGCTCCAGCGGAGCAAGGAGGCATTTTGCATTGATCAAGGCATTGACCCGGCGCTGTCTGGGCGGAGCGGACCCCACCGCTCCGGAGGTCCGGCAGCGGTGCGGAACACTGGCGGGAGGCGTGGGCATCCTGCTGAATACCCTGCTGTGTCTGGGAAAGCTGGGGGCAGGGCTGCTCACTGGCTCCATCGCCGTGGTGGCGGACGGGCTGAACAACCTGTCGGACGCCGCCTCGTCGGTGATCACGCTGATCGGCTTCCGGCTGGCCGGGCAGGCGGCGGATGAGGAGCACCCCTTCGGACACGGGCGGATCGAGTACCTCAGCGGCCTGCTGGTGGCCATGGCAATCCTGCTGATGGGCTTTGAGCTGGGGAAGAGCTCCCTGGAAAAGCTGCTCCACCCGGAGCAGCTGTCCTTCTCCTGGCTGGCCATTGCCATCCTGGCGGTGTCCATCGGGATGAAAATTTGGATGTTCCACTTTAACCGCGTCCTGGGGGAGGCCATCTCCTCCCAGGCAATGAAGGCCACGGCGGCCGATTCTCTCTCCGACGCGGTAGCCACCGCCGTGGTGCTGGCCGCCGCCCTGGTGGACCACTTTCTGGACCTTCAGGTGGACGGCCTGGCCGGCCTGCTGGTGGCCGCGTTTATCCTTAAGACGGGCTGGGAGGCCGCTAAGGACACGCTGGACCCCCTGCTGGGCCGGGCCATGGATCCGGAGCTGGCGGCAGACATCGACAAGCTGGTGCTGTCCCACCCCAACATCCTGGGCATCCACGACCTGGTTTATCACGACTACGGACCCGGCCGGGCCATGATGTCCTTCCACGCGGAGGTCCCGGCGGACACCGATCTGCTGGAGATGCACGACATCATCGACCACATCGAGCGGGAGCTGAAGGCCAAGCACCACATTGAGACGGTGATCCACACCGACCCAGTGGTCAATGATGAGCGCACCAACGCCCTGCGGGAGCAGGTGGAGGCGGCGGCCAAGGCGCTGGATCCGGCCCTGTCTATCCACGACCTGCGGATCACCGCCGGCCCATACCACACCAACGTGCTGTTTGATGTGATGGTACCCTACGGCTTCCGCCTGACCGACGCCCAGGTGACCCGGGAGCTGCGGCAGGCGGTGGAGGCGCTGTCGGAGAAGTATTCCGCGGTGATCCAGGTGGACCACTCCTATGTGGAGCGGCGGGAGGACGTCTGACGGGGGATATTTACAAATTATTCACCCCAAACGCGGGGATCCCGTCTATAATAGAGGAGAAGATCCGGGTGGGAGGGGCAGAATGCGCCCGCCCGGGCCACCAATGAAAAAATGGAGGGTTTCACCATGTCCCAGAAGGTGCTTATTGTAGAGGATGACAGTAATATCGCAGAGCTGCTCCATCTCTATCTGGAGAAGGAGGGGTTTGAGACCAAAGTAGCCAAGGACGGCGGAAAGGGTGTGGAGTATTTCCGCTCCTTCCAGCCGAACCTGGTGCTGCTGGACATCATGCTGCCCATTATGGATGGCTGGACCGTGCTGAAAAAGATCCGGGAGGAGTCTGCGGCCCCGGTCATCATGCTCACCGCCAAGGGGGAGACCGAGGACAAGGTGACCGGCCTGGAGGGGGGCGCGGACGACTACATTGTCAAGCCCTTCGAGATGAAGGAGGTCCTGGCCCGCATCCACGCGGTGCTCCGCCGCACCGGCCAGGAGGAGGAGCAGGGAGATCAGAAGCTGTCCTTTGATAAGCTGGTCATCAACCTGGACTCCTATGAGCTGCTGGTGGACGGCAAGCGGGTGG
>ERZ1673747.885-NODE-885-length-37083-cov-34.056768_pt1 | contig 37083 bp, 40 predicted proteins | sample MGYA00580220_ERZ1673747 | MGnify/ENA primary metagenome ERZ1673747 (study PRJEB41218, sample SAMN15661769) | gut metagenome | host: Homo sapiens | place: Canada: London | collected 2015-08-20/2019-03-30 | study: EMG produced TPA metagenomics assembly of...
CCCGGCTCTCAAGAGCGCTTTGCTATAATATCAAATTCTATCCCCTTTGTCAAGCGGTTGAACGAAATTTTTTTAAAAAATTTTTCGACATTTTTCTTTTCAGCATTCCGGAAACGCGTCCTGCCGCCGTACCCCTTCCCGACACACCGTTTTCATCGCCGTCAAAAAATCCCATCCGAGCACCTGCCCGTCCGGGAACAGTTCCTCCAGCGGCACCAGCACAAAACCGCGTTCGGTCATCCGCGGATGCGGCAGGGTAAGCTCATCCTCCTGCGAACAGATGCCTTCCATCACCAGCACGTCGATATCCACCACACGTGGGGCATTGCGGAAGGTGCGCACCCGACCAAGCCCGGCTTCAATCCCCAGGCACGCGCCCAGCAGCGCACGGGGAGACAGCGCCGTTTCGACCAGCAGTACCGCGTTCAGGAACGGCGGCTGATCCGCATACCCCACCGGATCGGTCTCATACAGCGACGAAGCTGCGGTCACCCGCGTCCCGGGCAGCGCCTCCAGCGCCTGCCGGGCACGCACGAGATAGTCCGCACGATCCCCGATATTGCCGCCGATCCCCAGCACCGCCCGGCTCATCGGGCATCCTCCCGACGGCGGGTAATCTCCACCGCAACATAATCGAAGTCCGCCGCAATGGGTGCACGCGGTTTTTTCAGCAGCACGGTGACCGCCGAAACCGGGAATTCCTGCAAAATAGCTTCCGCCACACGCGAAGCCGCCCTCTCGATCAGGTTATCCTTTTGGGCGAGCATCGTGCGCAGCACCAGTTTGGATACCTTGGCGTAGTTGATGGTATCCGGCAGCGCGTCGCTCTCCCCCGGTCGGCGGAGATCCGCCTCCAGGGTGATATCCAGCTCAAACGGCTGGCCTTTTTCCTTTTCTTCCGGGTTGACACCGTGATACGCAAACACCCGCAGACCGCGGATCATGATCTTATCCATTTTTCCGGCTCCTTATATAGGTATAAAACTGTTCCCCGCCCCAAAGCAAAAAACACAGCAGAAGCGCCGCCGTAATCGCCGCACAGGAACCGAGACGGTCCGCTCCTGCATCGGACACCGTCAGCATACACAGCACCTTGCCGCACAGTAAAAATGCCGCGAACACCAGACCATAGCCGATCAGGTCCCACCAGCCCGCCGAAACGGCGGTCACCCGGCGGCTGAGCAGCCGCTTGACTGGCAGCACAATCACCGCAGCTGCTGCAGCCGCGGCCAGAAACGGCCACAGGGTATTCCACACCGCTCTGCCCATCGTCGGATCGGACAGCGCCAGCTGCCCGTAGTGCTCCATTCCGGCAAACACCGGCGCCGACGTCTCCGGCCGGCCGGAGAAAAAGGACACCAGTGTTCCCACGGCCGCCGCAGCCGTCAGTACCGCAAATATCACCGCTTCCCGCTTACGCAGAGACATGTTTCCCCCTCCTTATTTATCCGCGCGCCGCACGCAGCGCATCGGTCACCCGCACAGCCTGCACCGCCGGCGCCACATCGTGCACCCGCAGAACATGCGCACCGTTCCACTGAGCGACCGTATGCAGCGCCAGCGTACCGGGCAGCCGTTCATCGCTCGGCACATCGCCGCAGCAGGCGGCCACCACCCGCTTGCGCGAGGCGCCGATGAGCACCGCAATCTCCGGCAGGCCGCTCATCAGCTCGGGCAGCCGGGCAATCAGCGCAAGGTCATCCTCCCGGCTTTTCCCGAAGCCGATGCCTGGATCGAGACAGAGGCGTTCATAGGGCAGTTCCGCCCAAGCAGCAATCTGCAGCGCCCGGCGGAAATACCGCCGCACCGCCGCAAAAGAATCCGCTGCCGTTTCGGTCACATTTGCATCACCGGGGCACATCATCACCAGCCCGGCACCTGTCTGCGCTGCCACCGCGGCCATGCCGTTATCCACACAGCCGGAAACGTCGTTGATGATCGCCGCCCCCGCCCGTATCGCCCGCTTTGCCACATCCGGATAGTAGGTGTCCACCGAAATCGGGATATGGATTTCCTCCCGGAGCGCCTCCAGCACCGGCTCCAGCCGCGCCCATTCTTCTTCCGCGCTGACCGGCGTATGCCCCGGCCGGGTGGACTGCGCACCGATATCCAGAATATCGGCACCCTCCCGCTGAAGCTGCAACGCATGCGCGGCCGCTGTTTCCACCGTGTTGTACCGCCCGCCGTCCGAAAAACTGTCCGGGGTAACATTGAGAATCCCCATCACCGCCGTACGGGCGGACAGGTCCATCGTCCATTCACCGCATCGCCAAACCGGCACAGGCTGTCCCCTCCTTCTCGCGGGATTTCCCCGCCGTAGCCTGTCCCTTATCATACCACAAACCGGGGAGCTTTGGTATCCCCGGATGCGGAAAACTTGAATTTTCCCGGCCGTGGTGGTAAACTGAAAACCACATACTGTCCCGCCGCGGGATAAGGGGGGATTTCCCTGAAAACCTATCTGGTCACCGGCGGCGCCGGGTTCATCGGATCGCACCTCATCCGCCGGCTGCTGACGCAGCATGCGGATGTCGCCGTCATCAATCTGGATCTGCTGACCTATGCCGGCCGCCTGGAGAACCTGCGGGACAGCGGAAACTGCCCGCGCTACCGCTTCGTGCGCGGAGACATCCGCGATCGGGAAATGACTGTACGGCTGTTTTCCGAGCAGCGCATCGACGCCGTGGTCAATCTGGCGGCGCAGACCCACGTGGACCGCAGCATTGCCGACGCCGCCCCTTTTCTGGACACTAACGTCGGCGGCACCGTCAATCTGCTGAACTGCGCCAGGGACGCCTGGCAGGACGCGGACGGCTGTTACCGCGAAGGCGTGCGCTTTCTGCAGGTTTCCACCGACGAGGTATACGGCTCGCTGGGCGCATCCGGCCGCTTCACCGAAGCCTCCCCGCCCGACCCGCACAGCCCCTACGCTGCGAGCAAAGCATCAGCCGATCTCTTTGTGAAAGCTTACGCCGATACCTACGGACTGCCGGTTCTGGTCACCCGCTGTTCCAATAATTACGGCCCCTGCCAGCATCCGGAAAAGCTGATTCCCTGCATGATCGGCCATGCGCTGCAGCATCAGCCGCTGCCGGTTTACGGCGACGGGATGCAGATACGCGACTGGCTTCACGTGGACGACCACGTCCGCGCACTGGATATGGTGCTGCACGGCGGCACACCCGGGGAGATCTACAACATCGGCGGGCAGAACGAGCACACAAACCTCGAGCTTATCCGCACCCTTCTCGCCCTGATCCGGGAACTGGCGGACCCCACCGTCGACGAACGGCTGATCACCCACGTCACCGACCGCAAGGGACACGACCGGCGCTACGGCATCGATCCGTCAAAAATCCGTGATGCCCTTGACTGGCAGCCGCAAATTCCGTTTGCTGCAGGACTCCGGCAGACGGTGCAGTGGTATCTGGCGCATCCCGAACGGTTGAATGCTGATAATCCGCAATAAGGAGGTTATGCACAAATGAGTGGTATCCCGGAAACCAAAGAAGCGCTCTGCCGGTTGGCCGGCTGCCCGGAGCAGCTGTACGGCATCACCCGGATGACTCTGGAGGAAGGCCGTGGGCGCGGCATGGCGGTCTACGATCTGGAGACCGGCGGCGGCCTGCGCTGCACCGTCCTGGCGGACAACGGCCTGGACATCGGGCGGCTCACCTATCGCGGCGTGCCGGTCAGCTTCCTGAGCAAAAACGGCATCGTCTCCCCTTATGCGCACCATCCGTTTGAGGAGGAATTCCTCCATACCTTCCCCGGCGGCATGCTGTACACCTGCGGCCTACTGTCCGCCGGCCCGGCAGGCCGCGACGGCGGCGTGTGGCATCCGCTGCACGGGCGTTACCACAGCATCCCCGCCGATCAGTGCGCCGGAACAGAGGAAAACGGCTGCCTGAAAATCACCGGACGAGTACGGGAAACGCAGCTTTTCGGCCACGCACTCGAGCTGCGGCGGACAATCGAGGCACCGGTGGGCGGCAGCGAGCTGCGCATCATCGACACGCTGGAAAACCAGACGCCGGAACCCATCGAATACATGGTGCTGTATCATATGAATTTCGGCCATCCCTTCCTGTCCCCCGCACTGCGGCTTGTGCTGCCGGACGGTACCACGACCACCCCGCGCAACGAAGACGCCGCCGCCGGGCTCGGCCGGGAACGCACCTTTTGTGCTCCCGTAGACGGCGCAGCAGAGCAGGTGTTTTTCCACAAGGTGCCCGGAGAGAACGGATTCGGCCAAGTACGGGCAGAAAATCCAGAACTCGGCTTCGGCGCCGAGGTGCGCTGGAGCCTCGGTTCGCTGCCGGTGCTTGCGCAGTGGAAATGCATGCGCTCCGGTGAATACGTGCTGGGCATCGAGCCGTCGAACTCCTACATCATGGGCCGCGCGGCAGAGCGCGAAAACGGTACGATCGGCCATCTTGCGCCCTTTGAAAGCCGGCGGATGGAAGTCCGGCTGCGCTTCTACCCACTCTGAGGCACAGATTGCATAAGGAGGCCTGTGTTATGCTGTTTATTGAATACCCCAAGTGCACGACCTGTCAGAAAGCCAAAAAATGGCTGGATGACCACGGGATTTCCTACACCGGCCGGCACATCAAGGAAAATCCGCCCACCTACGAGGAGCTAAAAGCGTGGCATGCCCGCAGCGGGCTGCCGCTGCGCCGCTTTTTCAACACAAGCGGCCTCGTTTACAAGGCGCTGAACCTGCGGGAGAAGCTGGACGGGATGAGCGAGGACGAGCAGCTGCGGCTGCTCGCGACCGACGGGATGCTGGTCAAACGGCCGCTGATCGTGCGAGACGACCTGGTGCTGACCGGCTTCAGGGAAGCCGAATGGGCGCGCCTGCTGTAACTGCAACGAAGCCTCCCTTTATCTATTCAAAAAGCGGCCTGAGCATTTATGCTCAGGCCGCTTTTTCCGCAGAGGCGGCGCACCGGAAAACAGTGCGCTGCCCTTTTCGTCAGTGTGCGCCTCTGCCATTTTCCCGGCGGACAGCCCCGGTCACGCCATATGCTGCCGGAGGAACTGCACCGCCGCACCGATATCCCGCGCAGGGTCGTCCCCAACCTCCCGCTCGATGGTCAGGAAGCCGTGATAGCCGATATTCCGCAGTGCCGCAAGATACGCATCAAAGTCCACCTTGCCTTCGCCCAGCGGCGTTTCCAGGAAATAATCGCCCAGCCGCAGATCGCCGATGCCGCCGTCCGCAAAGAAATCATAAATCACCTTCGGATCGGTTTTTTTCAGCATCACACCATCCTTGGCGTGGGTGTGGACGATGTAGTCGCGCAGCGTATAGACCGCCTGCACCGGATCGTCGTCGGTCACCATCACGAGGTTGGCAGGGTCAAGATTGACCGCCACGCCCCTGGCCCCCAGGCTGTCCAGGAAGGTTTTCAGCCGTGCCGCAGGCTCCGGCCCGGTTTCGATGGCAAAATACGCGCCGTTTTTCCCCGCGTATTCCGCAAGCTGGTTGCAGGCCTCCTGCATTACCTTATAGGTATCGCAGGCAGCATCTGCCGGCACCACACCAATATGTGTGGTCACCACCCGGCTCCCCATTTCCAGCGCCAGATCCACGATTCGCTTGGATTTTTCCACCTTCCAAGCGTTATCCTCCCGGCGGGCAAAACCGTGGCCGCCCAGATCGCCGCACAGTGCCGACACCTTCAGCCCGCAGCCCTCGATGATCCGCCGTTTTTCCGCAATCTGTGCGGCAGTCAGATTTTCCGGCGCCATTTCGCCGTCCACGGCATACAGCTGCACCCCGTCCGCACCCATTTGTGCGCATTTTTCCATGCTCGCGGCAAACGGAAGCCGCAGCCAGTCCGAAATGATACCGATCGAAAAACCCGCCATAGTGCTACCCCTTTCTGTCCGGAGCCTTACCCGCTCCGCCGTTCTCAATCCGAAACCGCTTCCACCTCAACCCATTCGCCCGGGTGCTGCTGCGCGAGAAGGCCCGCGCCGCGCACCGCCATAATCATAAGGGTTTCCTGCGCCGGTACCTTCGGCTCGCCGGTGCGGAAGAAATCCACGAGGTTCGCAATAAAGGGCTGGAAGAAATCCGATTTCACCTCGATAAGACGGCTGCCGTTTTTCAGCGCGATATTCGTCAGGAAAGGCGAACCGCCGTCATAGCCGGAAATGCTGCCGAAACGGCCGTCGGCAAATTCCACCATCAGCGAATACCAGCCCTCGCCCGGCAGGTACATCACCCGCCTTGCCGGTGCTTTCATCAGCATCATCAACGGCTCGAGCTGATGGATGGAATAGGTTTCAAAGCCGCTGGGGCCCCAGCAATTCACCGCGCACACGCCCGCCGGATCCACATCGGCGTATTCCTCCGCGAACCGCAGCGCGGAGGTGGAGTAGCAGGGCGTCCCGCCCTGCTGCGCGGCGTCAAAAATCCGTTTGGCCGCAGGATAATCCGGCGCAAAGGTTTTGTCCACATAGGTCAGCTTGCCGCTCGACATCGGCAGCCGGCACAGCTCCTCGTGCATCTCGCAGTTGTCCGGGGACAGCACGATCAGCCGGTCGCTCTTTTCAATCAGCTCCTCTATCGTGGCACAGCGCTGAATCCCGTATTTTTCGCACCAGGCATTGGTGGTCATCCCGCCGATAGGGCTGTCGATATGCCCGTAGGCATACGCCACCTCCATCTCGCCGCCGGACTGCTCTTTGATCCAGGCCGGATAGTTGTTAGCGTGCCATTCATCGAGATAATAATCGATAAAACCGATTTTCAGCATAAGGCCATCCCCTCTTTCTTATCAGCCCCGCAGGTCGATTTCCCTGTGGGATTCGGCGGAATCGTAAATCGCCTGCATCATTTTCGCCGTGATAATCACCGTATCGATATGGCTGGGCAGCTTTTTGCCGGTTTTGACGCAGTCAATAAAGGCGTTGATTTCGTTTTCAAAGTGCGGGCGCATATTGAACCGCGGGGTATAGTCCACCAGCGCGCCGTTTTCCACGGTATATACCTTGAAGTCGCTGCCGTAATGCAGCCGGATGCCGGCCTTGTCGCCCATGAAGTCAATGAACATCTCTTCCTCGCCGATGTTCTGTGCCCAAGCGCCGTTGAAGGTGATGACCGGACCGGAGGTACGGATCATGCCGGTCACCGAATCGTCGACATCGTACACGCCGTCGTATTTCGGCGGACCGGCCCACATCGACGTATAGGTGTACCCCTCCATGTCCTTCCCCAGCCGGCAGAACGCCTCACCGGTGACGGTGAACGGCTGCGGGTCACCGCAGCAGTACATCACGATATCGAGGAAATGCACGCCCCAGTCGATGAGCGCGCCGCCACCGGCGATCGCCTTGGTGGTAAACGCGCCGCCGATCCCGGGGATGGAGCGGTGGGAGCGGAAGCTCACATATACATGGAACACGTCACCGAGCTTCCCGCTGTCGATATATTCCTTGATCCGGTTGACACTGTCGTTGAACCGGTTGACCACGCCGATATTGAGCACCTTTCCGGTTTCGTGCTGCGCTTTCTGCATCTCCAGCGCTTCCGCATAAGTACGTGCGGCCGGCTTTTCGCACAGCACATTTTTGCCCGCGCGCAGACAGTCGATCGCAATCGGGGCATGGACGTTGTTCGGCGTACACACCGACACCGCCTCCACCTCGGGATCGCTGAGCACCTCATGATAATCGGTCACGGCCTTGCCGCAGCCATAAGTCTCCACCGCCTTGTGCGCCCGCTCCGGGAGAATATCGCAGAAATACGCGATCTCTGCCTCCGGATTTTTGATGTACGCCGGGATGTGTGCGGTATTCGCGATCGTACCGCAGCCGATAACGGCAACCTTCATGTGAACTTTACCCCTTTCCCTTTGCTGAATTTACAGAATTTCCGGTTATGCCGCGACGGGTTTTCCGGTATTCCAGAGGGCTTTCACCATACTGTCTGCTGAAAGCCCGGCTGAACGCATGAATCGAGCGGTAACCCAGCCGCTCGGATATCTGCGTGACGCTCATGCCGCTGTCGAGCAGCTGCGCCGCACGTTCGAACCGCTGGCGGGTGTAGTACCCCTTCAGCGTCTCCCCCATCCCCTGGGAAAACAGGCTCGCCAGAGTGGAATAGCTGTAGCCGAACGGTTCGCTGAGCTTCTGCAGCGCATGCAGGTCCTCACAGTTTTCATCTATGTAATGAATCATCTCGTACAAAAGCCGCTTCTTTCCGTCCGCCGGCTGACTGTACGGGCGTGCGGCATGAGTGAACTGCCGATAGGTATCCACCAGAATCTGATGCACGCACGTCTCCAGCATGGTGGCGGAAAACAGGTCCGCGGTAATCAGATTGTTGAAAAGGCGCAGGAAATCATCCTGTATCCCCGTACCGGCCGTGACCATACGCGGCTGTGCGGTATCAAAAAAGTCCTTGAGGCTGCGGTATTCAGTCCGTGTCAGACAGGCGTCACGGAAACGGAAGCCGAGATAGAAATACCGGATCGGGTCATCGTTGTCGGTAAAAATGTTGTGTTCCTCACCGATCCGGTTGAGGAACAGCGTTCCCCGCTCCACCGGATAACTCCCGCCGTCCGCCACAAAGGTGCCCCGACCGGAAACAATATACGAAATCTCGTATACCTCCTGGATATGCGGCATACAGACATAGTTTACCTCGGCGGCCAGGTCGCCCGCCTGCACAAGCAGATAAGTACCAAGCTCGAGCGGCACCTGCCAGTGCACCTCATCAAAATGGAACCTCACCCGCCGGTTGGACGGAATCTCCATAGGCCACCGCCCTTCGTTCAACGCATCTGTATCATCAAGGGCAGTATAGCACACACCGTCCGCCTTGTATTTATCATTTATACCGAGCTTAGTTTGCAATTTTTGGCTTTTTGCCCGATTGTATCCGTTTATTTGTTTTCCTCCTATCGCTTTTTCTCCCAGTTCTCGGAGGGATTATGAACGAAAATCGCATCACATTTGAACAAATTGTAACTTTTAGCACTCTATAATTGACAGTGCTAATTTCCATGCTATACTATAGGTGTACCGAAAAGGAGGGGGCCAGAAGGGCTCCCCGGCAAGGCGCATATGCAAATAACGAAACGGAGGTATGACTTATGTTGCCTAGCATTTTTGGTGAGAACCTGTTTGATGATCTGTTTGACCGCACGTTTGAGAAGGAATTCTTCGGCGGCCGCAATCCACTGTATGGCAAGCATGCCGGCGCGCTGATGAAGACCGACGTCCGCGAGAAGGATGACCAGTACGAGCTGGCGGTTGATCTGCCCGGCTTCAGCAAGGATGAAATCTCTGCCGAGCTGAAGGATGGTTACCTGACCATCCGCGCCTCCAAGGGCCTCGATAAGGACGAAAAGGACAAGGACGGCCGGTATATCCGCCGCGAGCGCTATTGCGGTCAGTGCCAGCGCAGCTTCTATGTGGGCGACGTCCGGCCGGAGAATATCGGCGCCAAATATGAGGACGGCGTGCTGAAGCTGACCCTGCCAAAGGCACAGCCTAAGCAGCTTGAAACGGCCAACCACATTGCCATCGAATAAGGATATCCAAGAAAAGAGGGGACCCGGCCATATGGCCGGGTCCCCTCTTTTGTTATTTATAAGGTAAGTAGTTTCCGTCCGCGGCAAAGTGCTTCTGGAAGGCGCGCAAGGTGGTTTTCAGGCCGCTGTCCAGCAAACGATCGCCCCTTATGCGGATCGGTTCCGGAATGATGTGAAAATATGCCTCGGCAATTCCGCCGGCGATACACGCCATCGTATCCGCATCGCCTCCGAGCGACACGGCCAGCCGTACCGCCTCTTCATAATCCTCCGCCTCCAGAAAAGCACGGATGGCCGGCGGCACCGTACGGGCCGTGCGGCTGTCAAAAGCAAAATCCGTACGGATTTCCGTGAGCGGACGGCCCAGCGCATAGCCGAATCGTTTTTCCAGTTCCCGGCGTATGTTTTCCTTCGATGTGCCCTGAAGAGCTAGAAATGCGACCGCTGCAACCGCTTGCGCCCCCGCAACGGCCTCCGGATGGCAGTGCGTGAAAAGACTACTCAGCCGGGCCTCCCGCAGCACCTCTTCCAGCGTGGAGCAGGCATATGCGATCGGCATAACCCGCATCGCCGCACCGTTGCCGTAGCTGCGCTGCCGGGTCAGTTCCGGCTTCTCCGCCCAAGCCCGGAACATCTCCCCAAAGCCGGCGGAAGGGTAGCGGGCGTAATACTGCCGGTAGCGGCAAGCGTATTCCCGTGCACGGTGCCGGCGCTCCAAAAAGCCACTCGCCGGCCGTCTGCCGGCCAGAAGCGTTTCGCACACCGCCGCGGTCATCACCGTATCGTCGGTAAAGGTGCTCTGCGGCACGAACAAGGGAAAATCCATCTGTTTGGTGGCGTGCACCTCGTAATAGGAACCGATGATATCGCCGTAAACCGCACCGAACATACCCTCCGCTCCTTTCTCCTTTCAGTGTAGCGGATTCACCGAAGAAAAGCAAGCCGGCAGCGGTCATCTGCTCCGCAGCTGATGCAGCACCTCACCGATATCCGCCGGAATGCACAGCGACCGGCCAGCGACTTCCGGCGGGCAGACGGACGGGCACAGGTTTATGCTCACATAAAACGCCCCGGGATTCGCAGCTGTCATCCGCTGGAACGGATATTGGATAATCCCCGGCGTGTTGCCGCCCACCCCGAGTTCGAGATACAGCACCCGCGCGGCAGCAGTCCGGCGCAGGAATGCCGCATATCGCGCCGCGGCCGCGTGCCAGCCGGCATCTTCGACAAAGGTATCATCGACGCGCAGATTCATGGTCATCGACCCGCCGCACACCGGGCAGCGCGGCAGCAGTTCAGCGGGTATCCGCATATTTTGCTGCTGCGCCACCATGCGCCGCACAGTGGCCTCGTTATCGTAGGTTTTCGCATGGCAGGGCTTCGCACACTACCACAGCCCATAGTCTCCCTGCATATAAAACAGCCGGGTCCTGTCCGCGCCGGCGAGCTGAAACTGATGATCGACGTTGGTGGTGATTACAAAATGCTCCTTGTCCCGCAGCAACGTCAGCAGATCGAGATACGGCTGCCGGGCCGGCTGGTCATACCGATTCCAATAAATCTGGCGGCTCCAGTACGCCCAGTATTCCTCCGGTGTGGGAAAAGGATAAAATCCTGCGGAATACATATCGGTCAAATGATAACGTGTGATAAAGTCCACGAAATGCGCCGTAAACCGTTCACCGGAATAGGTAAGCCCTGCGGAAGCGGACATACCCGCTCCGGCACCGGCCACCACGGCATCCGCGGCGGCGAGCCGGTCCCGCAGCTCAGCGATCTGCGCCGAGCAGGCGACGGTAGATCCGCTCATCCTCTTCTTTGAATACATTGAAAACCACCTGTATCTTTCCGGCAAACTCCTGCCGGCAGCGCTTAACCGTTTCCACCGCGATCGCGGCGGCCGCCGCATTGGGAAAATGGAACTCCCCAGTGGACAGACAGCAGAATACAAGGGAGCGCACGCCGTTTTCCGCCGCCAGCCGAAAGCACGCCCGGTAGCAGGCGGCCAGCTGCTGCTCATCACGGCGCGTTGGGCAGCCGGATACCGCCGGCCCCACGGTGTGCAGCACAAAACGGGAAGGCAGGTTGAACGCCGGGGTGATTTTTGCCCGTCCGACTGGTTCATCGTATCCCTGCCGCTCCATCAGCCGCGCGCAGGCCAGCCGCAGTTGGACACCGGCATATGTGTGGATCGCGTTGTCGATGCAGCTGTGCCCCGGCACAAAGCATCCAAGCAGCCGGCTGTTCGCCGCATTAACCACCGCATCCGCCCGCAGCGTGGTGATATCGCCCCGCCAGAGAAACAGCCCGTCGGCCAGCGGCGGCAGATCTTCCGCTTCGGTAAGCCCCCTGCGCCGGATTTCCTCGGTCAGATAAGCGTCCTGCACCCGCAGAAACGTCGCGTCCGCCTCCAGCGGCGGGCGCAGGTTGAACAGCGCGCGCAGCAGTCGGCGCTTCTCCCCTGCCTTTGCCGGCACAGCCTCTCCGCCCCGCCCGCGTTCGGCCAGCAGAACCTCCAAAAGATAATTAAGCCGCTGTTCCTGCGTCATGCCGCATCCACCTCCCGCCGCCCGGTGCGGGTCGGCAGACAGCCGGCCCGCACCGGATAACGGCACCCGATCAGGCGAAGAAGAACCCCGCCGTCATATCCAGATAATTGTCCCCACTGTAATCGGGGTACTGCTTTTTGATCTGTTCCTTGAAAGCCGCCGCGTCGCGGCAGCCGGCGGCAATGGCCTTCAGATTCTGCAGATAGTCGATTTTCGTACGCACGTCTTTGAGATCCTCCGGCGTGTAGTGGGAGGTGAGAATCAGCGCATACCCCTGTTCCAGATAGCCGCTGAGCTGGGCGATCATCGCATCCGCGTGCGCGGCACCTGCCACAATCGAGTGGCAGTCGTGTCCGAGCATGTGGGTGTATACGGCCTGTATCTCCGGGATCTCCACATCGAATGCGTCCGGCGTTATCCGGATGTTCAGCTCTATGCCCCCGATGACCACCGGTCCCTCCGCAAGAAAATCGGTCACGGTGTGGATGCTGCTGTCAAAAGCATCACCGAAGGCGACGGCAAAATTATCAATAAGCGCCCGTCCGCCGCCGCTGTGACCGTAGACATCCGCGTTGGGTGTGGCATATCTGCGCACTCCCGGCAGAATGCTGCCGCCGGCCATATGGTAAGCGAGCAGCATCCCGTCCACAGTGAGACCGCGTCCCCGGAGGTAGCCCTCCAGCTCCCGGTTATTGGCAAAAAAGCAGGGCGGTTCCAGCACCACCGCACGGCCGGCCTTTTCCAGTACAAACACCTCGTCGGCGAGGGGATCCTTCGTCTGATAGGCATGCAGCCGGATCCCGCCGAAATCGTAAACATGCATTTCGCCCTCGGCCAGAACGATCTTCTCATACGTGTTTTTGTTCATTTTGTTTTCCTCCTGTACGGCAAGTAATACACGGGCACTTGACTTTTCGGCCCCGTGCTTTTACAATAAAGCCATACAGACATTTTGTAAAGTAAGCACTTTATTGTGCTATAGTTACCTAAAAGAAACTATTGCCGGTTACCGTGGGGATACCTTTGCGGGAAACCGCGCCCCCCTTGGCAGGGAAAACTATTTTTTGAGGTGATGTGAAATGGACATGAAGCTGCCCGCCTGCCCGGTGGAAACCACCCTGTCCCTGATCGGCGACAAATGGAAGGTGCTGATCCTGCGCGACCTGCTGCCGGGCACCAGACGATTCGGAGAACTGCGGCGCTCCATCGGCAGCGTTAGCCAGAAGGTGCTGACCGCCCAGCTGCGGGACATGGAACAGAAGGGACTGGTGACGCGCACAGTATACGCGGAGGTGCCGCCCCGGGTGGAATACGCTCTCACCGAAACCGGATACAGCCTCAAGCCGATTCTGGATGCGATGGCGCAATGGGGAACCGTCTACAAGAAAAACTCTGCCGACTGAAAAGGGCAGAATGCCTAGGCGGCTGCGGGCCGGATGTTCTCCCGTCAAACGGCCGTTCGTCTTTGCGGGAGAAACTACCCCGCGCGCAGAAAAAGGAGCCGCCTGACTTTGGTCAGGCGGCTCCCCACGTTTGTCACCGGTATTCCGGCAGCCAGTCCTTATGTGCGGCAAACAAGTCGTCGCACATCGCAACAATATCGTCGATTGACAGTTCAGCGGCGGTGTGCGGATCCAGCATCGCCGCCATGTAAACGTCTTCCTTCCGCCGGGTTTCGGCGGCCTGAATGGTCATCAACTGCACATTGATGTTCGTTCGGTTGACCGCTGCACACTGCTCCGGCAGATCACCCACAAAGCAAGGGTTCACGCCGTTGCGGTCGACCAGACAGGGCACCTCGACGCAGGCGTTGCGCGGCAGATTGGTGATCAGCCCGGTGTTAAGCACATTGCCATGAATGCGGTACGGCACATCGCTGAGCACCGCTTGAATGATATAGGACGCAAACTCGTGAGTTTTCTTATGTTCGATATGGCTGTCTCCGAGCAGGCTGTCCCGCATTTCGTTCCAGCCCTTGATCTGCTCAACACAACGCCGGGGGTATTCATCCAGCGGGATTTTGAAGCGTTCAATAAGCTCCGGGTATTTTTCTTTGATAAAATACGGCGTGTATTCGGATGTGTGCTCGCTCGATTCGGTCACATAGTAGCCGAACCGCCGCATGATCTCCAGACGCACCAGGTCTTCGCGCTCTTTGTTGTACTCCGGCGAAAGGGCACGGCGCTTGATCTCTGGATACAGATCGTTGCCCTCAAGGTCCTCGATTTTCAGCAGCCAGGCCTGGTGATTGATACCGGCGATCTCCCAGCGGCAGCGATCGGCATATTCGCCCATATCCAGCCGCTCGAGCAGCCCCTTGGCGCAGCCCTGCACCGAATGGCACAGCCCGACGGTACGGATACCGGTGTACCGCTGCATATAGCCGCTGAGCATCGCCATCGGATTGGTATAGTTGAGGAACAGAGCATTCGGGCAAAGCCGCTGCATGATGTCGGCATAGGCCTTCATCACGGGGATGGTGCGCAGGGTACGGAAAATGCCCCCGATCCCTAATGTGTCGGCGATGGTCTGCCGCAGCCCGTATTTCTTGGGGATTTCAAAATCGGTAACGGTGCACGGCTCATACCCGCCGACCTGGATGGCATTGACCACAAAATCCGCACCGGCGAACGCCTCTTCGGGATCCAGCGTCTGATATATGCTGGCTCTGCCGTTTGCGGTTTTGTTGATATTGTTCAGGATCTGCCAGGATTCGTCCAGCCGTTTCGGATCGATGTCGAACAGGCAGACATCGAACGCACCCAACTCCGGGGTAAGAATACAGTCTCCGATAACATTACGGGCAAAAATCGTGCTGCCCGCGCCGATAAAGGTAATTTTCATCTCGTCGCATCCTTTCGTTTCGCTTTGTCTCCATCCTACCGCAGCTTCGCCGGCTGCGCTATGGCTGCATGATGCAAATATTTGATTTTATGTTGCAATCGTGTATAATTAAGCCAGGAGGAGGATGCGGAATGGAAAGACCGGGACATCATCAGGAGCAAAGTGAATGGCTCAGCCTGCACCAGTGCGGAAAGCAGGCCTGCGCGCCAAGCTATCGATTTGGCCCGGCCGTGCGGGACCACTACCTTATCCATTGCATTTTTCAGGGGGAAGGCCGATTTGAAGCGAGCGGGAAAAGTTACACTCTCGGCGCGGGGCAGGGCTTTCTGATCGTGCCGTGGCAGACCACCGTCTATACCGCGGATGCCGTGCACCCCTGGGTATACCGTTGGATGGGCTTCAGCGGCAGGGATGCTGCCGCCCTGCTCGACACCTGCGGTCTGTCCGCCGAGCAGCCGGTTTTGGCCTTCCACGATATCGCTCGGATGGATCGCTGTCTGGAGGATCTGCTTCGGCGGTACGATGCGGGCGACAACGCCTTTTCGCTGATTGCCGGGATATACCGTTTTTTCGCGCTGCTGCTGGAAGATGTGCCGTCCGCCGGCGGTTCCGGCAACCACACCCTGGACGTGGCGGTGGATCACATCCGCAAAAATTACTCCTATCCACTGACGGTGGAAGAAACCGCCCGCCGCTGTGGGGTGGACCGCAGCCATCTGTTCCGGCTGTTTAAACGCCATCTGGGGATATCGCCTCAGCAGTACCTGCTCAACCTGCGGCTCACGCGCGCGCAGGAACTGCTGCGCGGTACCGACCTGTCGGTAACTGAAGTGGCCTTTTCCTGCGGATTCAGCGATATCAGCCACTTTTCCCGTTCCTTCCACCAGGCCTTTGGCATCCCGCCGCGTGACTGTCGAAACACTGTTCCCCCGCAAGCCGCCAGCCAGGACTGAGTACCCACCCGAAAAATTTTTCTCTGCAGGCAAAATCCCGTGGCGCCCATCATGGACCGAAGAAGCGTTCATAAATGAAAAAATCCCGCTGGATACCGATATCGGCGGAGATATCGATGACACGGTTTGCCTTGCCTGTCCGCGCAGAGAGCCGTAGTGCGCCCCGTTCGGCATCACCACCGTATGCGGAGAGCCGGAAACGCGCGCCGCAGCGGATTACGCCATCTGTCGGGCCGCGGGCAAGACTGTCCCAATCGCAGCGGGCATGGATACGACTCTGCAGCCGGTGCCGGTTTTCCATCCGGCACTGTGCCGTTTTGAACGCGGCAGCATCCGGGTAGAAACGGCCGCCGAAAACCATATGGGGGAAAACCGCTTTTACACCGAACCCGCACGGCGGTGTGGAAATCGCCAGAGCTGTCGACCGGGAACAATTTTACCGACTTCTGCACACCGTCCTGCACGGCGGCACGCAAGGCCCGCGATTGTCCAGATTTCCGATTTTCCCCGGCACGCATACCGCAACCGTTGAAACAGGCGGCGCTGATTAATCAGCGCCGCCTGTTTTGTTCCATGTATGTTTATGTTCCGGCAATGGCCTTCCGCAGCTTTGCAATATCTTCCGACCGGTTCACAATGTGCATCTTTCTGTGGCAGTTCGGGCACAGTGCCGCCGTATTGTCCAATGTATCACTTCCGCCTTTTGACAGCCAGACAATATGGTGTGTTTCCAAATAGGCATTGCCTTCCCCGTCCAAAAACGGAGCCGGGCTGCCGCACAGCTGACAGTGTCCCTTTGCCCTTCGTTTGGCATACTCCGAAACATAGACGTTTCTATCCTATGCCGGCGCACTGGCTTTCCGTTTTCGCGGCATGCCCGACTGCATTTCCTCCGCCTTGGCTTTTAGCTGCTCATCCGACAGCTGTCGGGCACTTTGTCTGCCCAGTTCCTGCTTTTTATCCAGCACTTCCAGTGGAACCACATCGTCGTTACGACGGACATACGAAGGACGGAGTCCCCAGATGCCCCTACCCTTGCCTGCAACCGTGTAAAAGATATTCTTTTTACCGCTATAGGCAGCAGAATCACTGGAATGCATTTCAATATTCTGCCTTACAGCGGCCTGCCAGTTGGGATTATCTTCAAAATTTATAATCTGACGTTCATAGATCAGGCGGTAAATATCTTCATAATGAGCCTCGCCTCCCAGCAGCTGGATAACCTCGATAACTTCATTGAGCCAACTCCTCGGCTGCGCCATACAGCCACCTCCCTATAAATATTTGCGGCAGAACATTTTTACTTTTTAGTCAAGACCACCCCTAAGAGGGGTGGCTTGAGGAGCGGCCTATAAGGCCGAGACAAAAGCCAGCGCCTAAAAGACGCTGGCTTTCACTTCGTTCAAGCCACGGTGGTATGACTACTTGCTACCCTTGAAAGGGTCTACATATTCTTTCTTGTTCAAACTGTCTTCTATCTGATCCTGTTTTTCCTGCTCGCAGTGTTGATGCCTACTGTACTTACATAGTATCCGGTCGCCCAAAAATTCCGGTTTCCGAACTTATATTTTAAGTTTGCGTGCCTCTCAAATATCATCATTGCGCTTTTCCCTTTGAGATATCCCATAAAAGCGGACACGCTGTACTTCGGCGGAATGCTCACTAAGATATGTACGTGATCCGGCATCATATTCCCCTCTATTATTTCTACCCCTTTCCACTTACATAAATCTTTGATGATTTGCTGTATGTCTTTCCTCAGCTCGTAGTATATAGTTTTTCTTCTGTATTTGGGCGTGAATACCAGATGATACTTGCATACCCATTTCGTGTGTGCTAAACCGTTTGCCCTAAGGAACATCCTTTCTGTTTTTGTTTGGTGGCTTGAACACTCACCACTATATCAGAAAGGATGTTCCTTTGCTTAAGCTTTAACCTCACCCGCTTAGCGGGTGGTTCTTGATCGTCAGCCTTTGGCTGCCGTTCTCTTGCTAAAGCATTAAAAGAACCGCCGCAAGCAGCGTACGGCTTGCGGCGGATTTGGCGGAGAAGGTGGGATTCGAACCCACGGGTCCGGTTAAGGGCTTACTCGATTTCGAGTGATATGGGGTTTCTGGATGTTGGCGGATTTTGTTAGAACTTAAGTGATGATAATGGATGCTCGCAGCCCGCATGGTTGCGGGCTTTTTCGCGGGTACAGGGGCGAAAAGCGGGGAGTTTCCGATGTCGCGGATGGGTGCGGGACGCCTCCGAGTTCTAACGAAATTCCAACCAAAACGGTTAGAACTGCGGTTAGAAAAGACCGATTTTCGGCAGAAAAGCCCCCGTTTGGCAGTGCAAAATGCGGGCCGGTTCTGCCGTGCTAGTGCCGGAGTCATGTCGATTTCAGTTCAAAACAACCGTTTTCCATCCGAAATATCGATCCCCAGCTCTTTGGCTGCGCTGGTTTGCTTGAACGGATTGATTTTCTCCGCGACGCCGTCACGCCTAAAAAGCGAGCCGGTACTTTTGAACCAGAACGTCACATTCGCTTTGGCGCATTGCTCCCGGATATTGAGCACCCAGTCATAATCGCATACGCGGGCATCCCGTCCCGTTTCGCCGCCGACGGTGACATGCTGTACGCCATGCAGATAGGGCGTTAAATCGATTGCTTCTAGAAGCGGGGCGCAGGCGATAAACCGCCGCTTGATGGGATAGGATAAAAACAGCGGCAGCCGGTAATCGGCCAATTCCTGATTTTCGACTGTGCAGCCGATATTCACATTGTCATAGCCTTCGCCCCAATCCTCTGGCAGCGATACGAGAAACCGGTCGATGCGCTTTGTTAGAATCAAGAAATCGATGTCCGTCCGTTCCCGGATCATCGCCCAAGCCTCTCTGCGCCACTCATCCGCTTCGGGCAGGAAAAAGTCGGTCGCAAAACAAGTGGCGAGGATTTTATTTCCCTTGATGTTATACCCGCCGTTTGGCTTTTTCCGGACAGGCCAATCGAATTTGTCAGTTTTTTCTATCGTGCTTTGACCGTAACGCTTCGCGTGCGGCCCGTAAAAATAGCAGTTGGTGCAGCCGTCGCTTGCTTTATAGCAGCCGGTCCATGGTTCCCAGTTCATAAGTCTCACTCCTTGTCTTTTTGCCGATTACGGCAGTCTCTCATTGATTCCGCATGTTTTTATTTCAGGAGAAAACGCTGCCGTCATCACGCAAAAAATCCGCCAGCGCAACGACCTTGTCATACAACAGTACAAACTTTTCCCCAATTCGTTCGTTGGCGTGATAATGCCCGAAAAACCAAATCTTGAAATCGCACAGATCTTTGATGCGGTCGAGATAATCGGTCAGGCGATCGTGTCTGTAAAAGCCTCTGCTGACAATATCCTGTACGGAAGACGGAGCGCAGTGAGAAAGGATGCAATCCACTTGATATTGACATTTTTCGAGATTGCGCAGTCCCTCTTCCAGCTCTTCTTCCGACGGTAGCTCTTCCGCCCACCACGAAACGTGGTTGACGCGGTACAGCGCCTTCTCCCGGTCGAGCTTTTTGCGTTTGGTTACAAAACCCGAATCGTCCGGCTCGAGGATACCGGCGTCAATATCGTGGGAGGACGCGCCGCCGAACGTAAAGAAGCGCACGTCGTCGATCTCAAAAACCTGTCCGCGCATCAGATGAAAGATATTATCCGCAATCCTTTGTACTTTTCCGCCGTGCCATTCGGTGACAGGATAGGCGGACAGCCGGTCATAGTTCTCGTGATTGCCGTCGATAAAAAGCGTGGTAAACGGCTTTCGGGACAGCCATTTCCGCCAGTATTGCTCTTGATGAGAATCGTCCCAGACGCCGCCGAAGTCGCCGCAGATGATCAAATAGTCGCCGAGGCCGCCGGAAAAATGCTTGCTCCCGAACCGCTCAAATTCGCCGTGCGTGTCGCCGGTTATATAGATCATACGCTCCGCCTCCTCATGCCAAACATTTGGTATATTCACCACTAATGACAGTTTCTGCTTTTACGCTCATTCTGTTTCCTGCACCCGGCCGACCTGTCCGTCCTCCAGCATCACCTTAATGCCGTGGGGATGGTGAGGGCTTTTGGTCAAAATCCGCGCCACCACGCCCTCGGTCAGCTTACCGGTGGGCTGGTCTTTTTTCAGTACGATTTTCACCTGCGCGCCGATTTTGATATCGGCTCTGTTCTGTACGTTCATAAACACTTACCTGCATTTTCTGTTTTCATATATCATACCACATCTGCATAATCCTCACAATGTCAAGCAAGGAATATCGTCCAAATTATGTTTTGCTATTAAAACAGCCGAAAAATCATCTTGACTCAAGTTAAATTTCCGGCTATACTAAAGTAGAGAAGTCATGTATCCGAAACAGGCTGAATATAGACGTTTCCGCGAAAAAGCAAGCGCGGTCTGTGTGAAAGGTTGTAGTTTGAAAGAACGGCGTCCGCCATTCTTTCAAACGGGTTTTGTGCCTTTCCGGCTTAAACAGCCAGAATTTCGGCTTCGCCGAAACCGGCACAACTCCCCAGTCTCTGGAAAGGAATGAGTTGTTATCATGAGATATATCCGCAGAGCGATGGAAGACACCTTCCTGCGCCTGTCCAAAGAATTTCCGGCCCTGCTGCTGACCGGCCCCCGGCAGGTGGGCAAGACCACCATGTTGCAGAAGCTGGCCGAGGAGGAGAACACCGGGCGGGAATACGTCACGCTGGACGATCTGACCGAACGGGAAATGGCGAAAAACGACCCCAAGATGTTCCTGCAAATTCACAAGCCTCCCGTGTTTATTGACGAGGTGCAGTACGCACCCGAGCTTTTCACCTATATCAAAATCCATATCGACCAGAACCATACCCCCGGTGATTTCTGGCTGACCGGCTCGCAGGTGTTTAAACTCATGGACGGCGTACAGGAGTCGCTGGCGGGACGGGTCTGCCTGCTGCACATGTCCTCCCTGTCGCAGGCGGAAATCTGCGGCGCGGTCACCGAACCATTTGTGCTGGACTTCGACAAGCTGTCCCTGCGAATGCGGGAGCGGAAAGCCCTCGATACCCCCGCCATATACCAGCGAATTTTTGACGGCGGCATGCCCGCCCTTATCAGCGGGCAGTATACCGACCGTCGGATGGTGTATTCGAGCTACGTCAGCACCTATATCGACCGGGATGTGAAGGAAATCTCTGGCACCATCGACTCCCTTAAATTTATGAGCTTTGTCACAGCCGCAGCAGCATTGGCAGGCCAGATGCTCAACTACAAAACCATCGCGGACACCGCCGGGATCGATATGATATCAGCCAAAAACTGGCTGGGCATTCTGGAACGGCTGGGCATCATCTTTTACCTGCATCCATATTCCAACAATATGCTGAAGCGTATGGTGACTAAGCCGAAACTTTACTTTTATGACAGCGGGCTGGTGGCCTATCTCACCAAATGGAGTGACAGCGGCACGCTGATGAACGGCGCGATGAGCGGTGCGATTCTGGAAAACTTCACGGTCTCCGAAATCGTCAAAAGCTATCTCAACTGCGGCTTGGAGCCGTTTATTTATTATTACCGCGACAAGGACACCAAGGAGATCGACATTCTGCTGGAGGACAGCGGCAGGCTGTACCCCATGGAAATCAAGAAAACCGCCATGCCGGATAAGCGCCTGACCCGCGTATTCGGCGTGATCGACAAGGCGACGCTCGAACGCGGCACGGGCGCGGTAATCTGCACGACGGACCGGCTGTCGGCCTTCGACGGTCAGAATTTGATTGTGCCTGTGTGGGGGATATAATCGAAAAAACAAGGGACAGACGCCGCTCAAAAGCTGGCGCCTGTCCCTTATCCGTGTACTTCATCTTCTTAAAGCCTACGCTACCAAATCAGCTTTCCTTCTATCACCGCCGAATCATAAGGCTCGAGATCGACCGGCGTGGTCAATCCCTTAATGGCCAAAGTATGCTTCAGGTGGTTGATAATTTTAATCTGTTCAACATTGCAGTCGTAGAATTCAATCCGATACGGATAGTTATAAAACCGGACGTCGATACAGTCAGCGGTTAACGGGCCGATCAGCACGGTATCTACGTGCATACCAAGGTGATGAAAAATATTCAAGGCTTGCGGTTCCTGACCGTCCCCAAGCCATAGAGCCTCCCGAATCTTTTCGTCCTCCGAGCAGATATCCAGCACCAGCGTGCCGTCAAATACAGTTTCAGGTCTCATGACTGCTACCTCCATCTATCCTTAATTTTTCCGGTCCATCCAACCACAGCTGCAGCACTGTCCTGTTTGTTTCGGTGTCCCGCTCGGTCAGCGCATACAGCAGAGAATTCGTCACGCCTTGGAGGAACCCGGCCCATGGCGGTGGTCACTTGAAACCGCTGACGGATCAGAAGGTTTAGCTTTTCCATCTGGTCCTCGTTTCCGAGAAGGTTACTGATCTGCCGATACCGGTCGTGTAAAGCGACAACATCGATTCCCCGGCGGATGGCCTCTGTTCCCTCATCAGTGAACGTGGGAATCGCATAATTGAGAAAGGTATCCGCGAAACCGATACAGTAAAGGTTTACCTTGGTCACATGCTCCTGATAGGGCAGCGGATGCGTATCGATATACTCTTTAACCGGCTCGTACATCGGGTGATTTCTTTCCACCGGCTCGCCCCGCGTGAGTTTATTGCAGAGGTGAAGCAGCTCGCCAGATAGCTGGAAGCCGCTGTCCGCAGCCTCATAGGCCAGCGTGCTGTTAATAGCGGTCAGCAGGTCGTGCAGATACTTGTCCAGCAGATATCCCCGCTTGCCGAGCTGGCTGCGGATGGCCCTTGCCAGTTCGAAAATCTCCCCCAGCGTATTGCGCAAATGTGCCTGCTGCGGTTTCCCGATAATCCCTTCGTAATCGTAATAGATATTCATGTAATCCCGACCTTTCTCAAATTTAGTCGGGAAAGTCCCCTCAAAAACGCATGCAAGGACGCAAACCGATCCTCCTTTCTTGCCCCTTGCACACGTGAATTGCTTTGCTCTTGTTCGGCACGAAACTTTATGTTACAATAACCTCGTTCATGGTGCCCAGCCGGACGCAATGCGTCCGACGACGGTTGTGCAGGGTGCTCGTATCACCTTGTCGCAGGGCTGTTGTGTTACAGCACAGCAGCCTGCCATGACGTTTTTTATTGCTCCGTGGTTTTCACGGCGCGGGAAACTCCCCGTCGTGTGTTAGTAACGCTCTGAAACGGGGAAAAGTCAAGTCATTTCTGCGGAATCGGCCAAATCCTCCAAATGGCGCAGCAGGCGGGCCTGTTCTTCCTCCGACAGGCTGAGAAAGCGCAGGAAAAACGCCTTCTCAATGCTGGTGGTAGGCGTATCCTTGCCCAGCAGGAAATCCACCGACACGCCGTACAGCTTGGCTATGTTCACCAGCGTCTCGTACTCCGGTCGCGTTCTTCCGGTTTCATAATAAGCGTAGGTGCTGCGATTGATATGCAGCCGCTCGGCCACCTCCCGCTGTGACCAGCCGCCCGCGCGACGCAGGAGCCGCAGCATGTCACGAAACGCATTTTTCACAGGTACCACCTCCCGAGTTGAGTGGTATGTTAACTCTGTCCCAGACGGTTGGCAAGTCATTTCTGAAAAATATTTTTCCGCTCAAACCTCTTACTTTTCACCATGGAAAGTGAGGGAGAAAATACAAAAACAATTAGTATGCCCCTAAAAATCAATTTTATACTGGAAATTATTGACAACCGCTTTTTTCTGTGTTATACTTACTCCAACATAAAAATTGAATACACGTATTTTGCAAAAACCTTTACATAAAAAGATTGGACGCTTTGACGCTCTGTCTTGTTATGTAAAGGTTTTTTATTGTCTTCGGTGAAATACATAGCCGACAGAAAAGAAAAGGGAGCATAACAGCTTCGCCATGAGGTGCGAAAGCACGAAGCGAGCAAACGACGCTGCGAACCATATGCCAAGAGCTTGCCATGACCGTCCCCGACGCGAGCGAGCCGGTCGTTTCTACCTTGCGCCATCTTTTTTCTGCCGGTGAAAAGAAAAGGAGCCTGATAATGAAAACAGAAAAAATCGAAACCATCGACAGCAGGTCTTTAATGGACCTGGAGCTGCCGCCCATCCGCTTTGTGGTAGACAGGCTGCTGCCACAGGGCCTGCACATCCTTGCCGGCGCGGCGAAAACGGGAAAATCGTGGCTGCTGCTTCTGCTCTCGCTCAAGGTAGCACAGGGCGAACCCTTCTGGGACCTGACCACAGAAAAAGGAACCGTGCTCTCCCTCTGCCTCGAGGACAGTCTGGCGCGCATCCAGCAGCGGCTGTCCGAGCTGACCGAGGAAGCGCCGTCCAACCTGCACTTCGCTACCCTTACCAAAACTCTGTCCGACGGGCTACTGGAGCAGATCGAGCAGTTCATCACCGAGCATCCCGGCACCAACCTCGTCATCATCGACACATTGCAAAAGGTGCGCGCCAACATCATGGATGCCAACCCTTACGCCGCCGACTACAAGGACATCGGTCTGCTGAAAGCGCTGGCCGACAAGCACTGCGTTGCCATCATCGTGGTACAGCACCTGCGCAAGCAGTTCGACAGCGACCCCCACGCCATGGTTACCGGTTCCACCGGCCTGCTGGGAGCGGCGGACGGCAGCTATGTATTAAAGCGTGAGAACGTGGGCGACCGGGACGCCAAGCTATATATCAAGGGCCGGGACATCGAGGAACAGATTCTGAACATCCGCCGGGACGAGGAGAGCAATGAGTGGTTGTTTCTCTCCAGCGACACGCCGATGAACGACTCCATGAAAAGCGATCCGGTCCTCCCGCTGCTGATGGACTACCTGCGCAGGGAGGGCGGCTTCACAGGGACGGCCTCAGAACTGGCGGAGCAGATCGGCGGCGGAATCAAGGGTAACATGCTGTCACGGAAGCTGAACAAGTATCATAGGGAGCTTAAACGGGCCGGGATTGCGTTTTCAAAATCCCGTTCGGGCGAGCGCCGGGAGCTGCGGCTCGTATACACATCCGATGACGCAGGTGACGGTATGACGGTTGCGGACGGGAGTTGACGGGATCGTCAGAACAGTGAAAATCTTTGGCACGGCTAGTTTCCGCGCCATGACGGTGGGAAAGAGCGGACCGCTTTCAAAACTATCGTCACCACCGTCACGTCGTCACAGCACACCCTAATTGCTCGTTTTGCCGCAAGCGGCAAAAGCTTCGCCTGTCGGGCGGCTGCTCCTCTCCCCATAAAGTCTTCGTCTTTATGGGCCCCGTATACCGTTTTTTGCCTTCGTAAGCGCGGTGCGTTCCGGGCTTTTTAAGAAGCGAAAACGGCGGGCAGGGTATCGACACCTCTGCCGCAGAGAAGCACCCAAACAACGGCGCTGTCGCCGCGTTTCGGCAGCGAAGACCAGCGGGTAGGGGTAAACCCCCGTCGCACAAAAACAAGCCCCGATTTGGAACGGTTTCGCCGAAACAGCCGAACGGGAAAACGCCGCCGGAAACCGCGTGGCTGCGGGAAAAACGGCCGTGATCTGTTTTTTGCCATTTATCCAAAATCAGGACGTATTGCGCTCCAAGTTTGAAGCTGTTAGATTTCAGCGACATGATAGAACGGAGGAAGCGATGAACAACAGAAAACGAACCGCGACCCTTACCATCCGCCTGACCGAATTGGAAAAGGCGACGCTGCGGCATAAGGCCGCGCGGACAAAGATGAGCCTCACGGATTTCGTCGCCTCGTCGGCCCTGCGGACAGAGCTGGACGCGGCAGAAAATATAAAGCCGCTGCTCGCGGAGTTGGGGCGCATCGGCCGGTTGGCCGCAGGGAACACCTACGACGCCTTATCCTCGGCAAAGCTGCAGGAAATGATCGATCTGCAGCAGGGGATTTACCGCGAGGTGTGCCGGATCGCCAGAGACGCTTAACAGCGGATGCAGACGGCGATTGCGTGCAAGAGGCTGATCGAGGTTGAAGCAGGAGAAAGCAAAGGCGTCGTGCCGACGCCTTTGCGGATCACATCGTCCGGCAGAGCCGGCCGAAAAGCGCAGTGTTGCGGGATTCTTGGCGCTTTTTTCCTCGGCGAAAAGTGTGGGTCGATTCGGTGCCGTGAGAATGCCGTTGGTGTCAGCTTCGGTGCCGTAAAATATGGGAAACGGCGCAAACCCGCCATCTGATTTCAAAAAACACGGGGTTGTACGTTGGTGTCACCCGGAAAACGAGGTGGATTATGGATTCAGCAGACAAATAAAGAATCAGCATTTATATGGATCGGGAATTGGTGAAACAGGCCGACCGCTATCAGGCAGAGGCCGGTTGCTATTCCAGAAATGATTTTGTCACAGCGGCCATCCGGCATTATATTGCCGCGCTCAAGCTGCAGGAAAACGATGATATTTTCTGTGAGAAGCTGGCTTCCGCCATTAACGCAGTTCTGGAGAAGCAGACCATTCAAATCTCCAAAGGGCTCTTCCGTTACGCTGTTGAGCTGGAAGTCATCATGCGGATGATGGCCGAGAGCGGCAAATTTGATCCAGAAACCTTGACTGCTTTCCGACGCGAGGCGGTCAACAATGTGCGCCGGACGAGAGGAAAGGTCCGATTGGACAGCTACTTCAACCGGAAAGATACGGACTCTCTCTGAGAGGCTTACAGACCTAACAAAACAAATTTTTTATCAGCAGGAGGCAAAAAGCTTGAATAAAAAAGAGGTTGAAAAGCAATTGAAAGACTACCCGGCGGCGCTGACCGTGAAGGAAGCCGCTGAAATTCTGCGCGTCAGTACTAAGCTTATTTACCGTATGATCAAGGAAAAGACCCTGCCCGCGACCAAGATAGGGCGGGAAAACCGGGTTGCTAAAAGCCATTTGATCAACTACCTTCGGGCAAGGGATCAGCCGAATTCGAACCCCAAATGTGTTCTTTCTGATAACAATCCGCAAAGTCGCTGGACTTCCGCCGCGCTCTGTGATATGTATGTTCCTGCCCAAAAGGTCGCGGACGGCGATGGAACCGTCAAATATTTGGCGACAAGGCGGAAAGGACTGATAAAATGGCAGGCATGAAATCGCAGCTGACCTACAGCGTACAGGAAAAGAAAGAGCGCCTCTACGCGGTCATCCAGTACAAGCTGGACGGCAAACGCGAGAGCAAATGCCGGGCGCTGGGCCTCCCTGTCGGCGCGCAGAAAAGCAAAATCACCAAGGCCTCCCGGGAGGTGGTCAACCTCTTCGAGGCGGAACTGGCGGCGGAAATCGAGCGGCGGAAACGCCCTCCGTCCGACATCCTGGTCTTCGAGTATATGGTCTCGTGGCTGAACGCCGCCAAGCAGAACCTCCAGCTCAACACCTACAACAGCTACCACATCATGGTTTACGGTCGGATCAAACGGTACTTCGAGCCCAAGAACATCACGGTTGGAAGCCTCACGCCGCAGGAAATCGACCGCTTCTATGCCACGATTTACGCTGACGGCGCGGTGGGAAACACGGTCATCCACTACCACGCGGTACTCCGCAAGGCATTCCAGCAGGCGTACAAGAACGAGTTGATCGACGCGAATCCCTTTGACCGGATTGAGCGGCCCAAGAAAAACAAGTTCCACGGTGAGAACTACTCGGAGGAGGAATGGCTGACCCTGCTCAAGCTGTCGCGGGGCGACGACATCTACCCAGCCATCATGCTGGCCGGGTGCCTCGGCCTGCGGCGCAGCGAGGCGCTGGGGGTGCGGTGGTCGCGGATCGACTGGGAACGGAAGACCGTCCTGCTGGACACCAAGATCGTGGAATACACCGAAGACCATAAAAAAATCGCCCTGCCGGTGGAGGAAATGAAAAACCAGTCCAGCAGACGTACCCTCCCGCTGCCGCCTATGCTCATCGAGATGCTGGAGGAAGAAAAGGCAAAACAGGAGTTGTACCGCAAGATGTTCAAGGGCTCCTACAACCGGAAGTTCGACGATTACGTCTGCGTCAACCAGCTGGGGGAGCTGATAATGCCGTCCTATGTGACCGATCACTTTGGAGATTTGCTGAAAAAGCTGGGGCTGAGGAAAATCCGCTTCCATGATCTGCGGCACACCTTTGCCAGCATCCTCATCAATAACGATGTGCCGCTGATCAACGTTTCCAACTTCCTAGGCCACTCCGATATCTCCACCACGGCGAACATCTATGCTCACCTCGACAAGGCCAGCAAGGTCGAAAGCGCTAACATTATCGCCGGCATCTTTGAAAACGGTATAGCGATAAAATATGTAAGGCGGCCCGTGTGGGCCGCCTTACATATTTTATGGAGGACGTTATGAAAGACTACATGAGCGGGGACGAGCTGTACCGCTACTTACATATCTCCAAGCGCAAGATGAAATACCTGCTGGAGAATGGATATATCCCCATAATCGACACGGGGATGAAAACGCATCGGTATCGTGTCAAATACGAGGACGCACGGGCATTCAAACGGCGGATGAAGACGGAGCCGGGATGCCTGTCCGAGCTGACCGGGATGTTCAACACCAGCGGTCCGCGAAAGAAAACGCCGCCGCTGCTCGAGCCGACGGAGGGAAACTGCCGAGCGTTTAGGGAGTACCTTGTTCTGGCGTGGGCGGAGCTGCCGGACGCGCTCCCGACACAGAATGCGGCCAAGCTGATCGGTGTGCAGCCGCAGCAAATCCACAAGCTTGTCCGCGAGGGGAAGCTGCACGGCGTCATGATGAAGGGCAGACAATTCTGCGCTAAGGAAGAAATCATCTCCTATGCCGCCTCACCAGAGAAGATAGCGAAGCCAACAAGCAATGCATATAAAAATTTGATACGCGCTTTCAAGGCAGAGAAATGAAGCGCGAGAGGCAGAAAAACACAGGCAGTGAAAGAAAAATTGCATAAGGAAGCGAAGACCAATGAAATACTGGTGGATACCCAAAACCGTAGCCGTCCGGACCCCAGCGCCGTTTATGATCATTGCCGAATACGAGACCGGAGAGATCAAGCGATTGGATATGGCGGAGTTCATTTACAGATCACCGGAGCTGCGTCCGCTTGCCGAGCATCCGGAATTGTTCTGCAAAGCCGAGGTTACCATCGACGATTACCATATCGACTGGAAAATCAACGAGAACACGTACGTCACCTTTCACAGCAACCACATTTACGAACGCGGAGAGGATGTTACAAATCTGTAGAATAAGTCTTAAAGCAAACTTCCCTGTCTAGGAAATAGAAAAATTCAATACAGCGCCATTATGGCCGCAAGGATATCTTACGGCTATAATGGCGCTGACGTATGCCGCGTTGGCTCAACATAAGAAAATCGATGACCGTATTTTCGTCTTCTTTAGCTTAGAATCGATATTTCTAGATAAATGAGTATTTCAGTATCATGTAGCAGCTGGTCGTATTTGTATAACGGAATTAATGTCTTTATAAAGCAAAAAAAGAAATGGTTTATTAAGCAATAACTCCTCACTCTTTATATAATATCAAATCCCCCCTCCATGATAAACTTTCTTATCATCTGATCCGCCTTCATATTAATCTGGAATGATTTGACCGGCTCGCCTTCTATTTTCTCCAAAAATGCTTTTGCTGTTTCTCGATCCACCGTCGCTTTTAATTCATCGAATTTGCCGAATTCGTTGATATTCGCTTCGGTAATCTTCATATGCATAAAGGAGCGAAGCATCTCTTCATTAATACCGATGGCAACAGCAAAACGGTGGATTTGATCATTTTTGGCTCTGGTCATGTATGCCGTGATATAGTCGCGAAGCGTTTTGCTTATATCAACGGTCACATCACCATTTTGCACATCGTGCAGAAAAATATTGGCATATTTCTGCTCCTCCTGCGTGAGCGACGCAAAAGATTTATGAAGCTCATCCAGTACCGCCGCTGTTTCCTCTCCGGCCTGCAACGCCTTGATATACTTTTTGAAGCGGGAGTTCATATAGTTGGCATCGATAACCCCTGTATTGATCTCCGTCAGATATGGCTCAATCTCATATGGCACATCATCCGTCCCCGACCCAGCTCCGTTTCCAGAAAAAAGCTCTTTATAGCGCAGGGCGAGAATCAGATAGGTAGTTTCATCCACACGCATGTGGATGGTAACTTTTCCCGAATCCGTTTTCACCTCATAAACCAATTTGCGCCAGGTAAAGCCCTGGATTTTTGCAGCTTCGAGATAGTTATTGAACCACTTAAAGAGCTTGGCAAACCGACCGCGCTCGGTATAATTATCTGGAAGCTTTTCAAAGTTTTGGATTCCGGCAGAGCGGAATATCCCCTCTATATCCTCAAATAAATCGTTTAATTTGCTAAGATTATACTCCAGCTTATCGGCGAATAACCCATACGGGATATCTCCAGAATAGGACTTGCACGCATCCTCAATATTTCGTTTCATCGTGTGGGGCTTGCGGTAATAACGAATGGTTCCAAAGGGCTTTTCCGGACCGTACAACCGGTTCGTACGGGAAAAAGCCTGAATCAACTTTTCCTGAACGAGGATTTTATCCAGATAAAGGGTGTTAATCCACTTGGAATCAAATCCGGTCAGCATCTGATCGACCACGATCAATAAATCAATTTGCTGGTCTGGCGTGTTTTCAATGGCTTTGTACTGTTCTTTATGGGCCAGACGATACGAAATATCCTTTTTGAAGGTTGCATAGGTAGACATCTGGAACTTCATGCCGTAGCAAGCATTGTAATCCTCTATGATTTCTACGATGCCGTCTTCCTTATATTCTGCGTTCCCGTTATTATCGATAGTGGGGTCAAAGAGTGCCGTCACTTTCAATTTGCCTTTTGCCTTAAACAGTTTGTAATACTGAATGGCCTCCGGAATACTGCTGGTGGCAAAAATCCCATGGAATTTGTTCCCATGGCTCAGCGTGGCCCAGTTATTTAAAATATCCTCCACCACTGTACATTGATGCGCTTCTCTCGTATATTGGGATTTGGGGAGGTAATCTTCAATCCCCTTCAAATAGTCTCCATTTTCCTGCATATACCCGGCCATCGGCACTTTCGTGTGATCCATATAATGCAGGTAGACGGGTTTCTTTTTGGGATCTGCCAGTGCTTCCGCCTCTGTGGAAGCCTTGGCTTTTTCGAGAGCAACCTCTCTTCGCAAATCGCGGTCTTTGTAGGTGGGTACCATATAAGGATCAAAGCCCAGAACATTTTTATCCCGGATACCATCTGCAAGCGTATAGCGATGCAGCTCGTTGCCGAACACATCGGTCGTGGTGCTCATGTTTTTTCGATTTTCATCGTGAATCGGCGTACCGGTAAAGCCGAAGAACAGGGCGTTCGGAAAGGTTTCCTTGATGGTGTGCAGCATCTCACCGAATACGTCCCGGTGCGCTTCATCAATGATAAAAACGATCCGTTTATTTTGAATCAGCCCAATATCATAGGCATTAAAGCCGCTGTCCTCCTCTACACGACTCATTTTCTGAATCGAGGTGACAATCAGCGTGTTGGCAGGATCGTTGCTTTTCAGTTTGGCCACCAGTATATCCGTGTTTTCTGTGGCCTGCACAGCGTCCGCGTCGTCTGCAAACCCGCGGTAATCCAATAACGACTGCGTTCCCAGCTCCACACGATCCATCAGAAATACAACCTTATCCGCGTCCTTGGATTCCGCAATCAACTGCGCCGACTTAAAGCTGGTGAGCGTTTTTCCCGAACCGGTGGTATGCCAGATATAGCCGCCGCGCTGATCCTTCTCCGTCCAGTGGTGCATGGCGACGCGGCTGGTAATCCGCGACGCCGCAAAATACTGATAGCTGCGCATCACTTTTAGTACGCCGTCGGTATCATCCGCAACGGTATAAAAGCCGATCAGCTGGTGCGCCATCGGGATGGAAAGCAGATATTGCGCAACGTCCTTCCAGTGGTTCAGCGGCTTATTGTTGACGTCCGCCCAATGGAAATAAAAATCCTGATTGAACTTCCCGTCGGGGCCGGGATTGGAAAAGTACACCGCCTCTTCCGGCTGCATGGCAATAAAAATCTGCACCAGGGCAAACAGTCCGGTGAAAACCCCTTCATGGGCGTATTTTTCAATCTGGTGGTATGCCTGGCTCACATCGACGCCGGTGCGCTTCAGTTCACAATGAATCAGGGGCATACCGTTAATCAGCAGCATAAAGTCGCCCCGGCGGCTGGGCAGAACCGCGCTTCTGGCCTGAAATACCGGCTGCTGGACAATCTGATAGCGGCTTTGCCCGGCGGCGATTTCCTGCCGGTCATAGATTTTCAGGCTGACCTCTTTGCCACAGTGCAGCTCATCGGCGGGATTATCCCGCTTGATGGCCACGGTTTTGCCGTTGATAAAACCGTTGAGCTTCAGCGGCGTGCGCAGGCGGGCGATCTGATCGAGGATCTGCTGCATTTCGCTGGCGGTGAGGGGAACGTCGTTCAAACGGTCCACATCCCGGTTGTTCTCAAAAAGGATCTGCTTCCAGTTCTGAATCAAATCCTCCTCGGTTTTATAGCGCAGGATTTCCGGCTCCCAGCCATATTTTTCCGTCAGTAAGCTGATAAGCGCCGTTTCAAAGGCGGCTTCCTGTTCAAATACCATGGCGGCCTCCTGTGTTAGACAAACATTTTTTCCAGCAGAGCTTTTTTGATATTTTTCAGTTTTTCCAACTCACGCTGATGAAGGGTGATAAGGTGGTCGAGTTTGGTAAAAAAATCCGCGATTTGCTCTTGCTCCTTCACATCCGGCGAGACATAAATCTCTATCTCGCTTAGAGTTGGATACTTCAAATTCCAGTTATCGGATGTGATTCCCTGTGAGTTAATTTGGAAAGTGTGAATCATTTCCGGCAACTTAAATTGATACGCCAAGCATTTCGAGAAAATCCCTGTATTTGGTGAAAGTACGGTATATGCAGGGCTTACAATGCCCTCATAAGGGGAATATCCACTTGCTCCTTGCCACATACGCATGGAGTTATAGGCTATGTCTCCAACGCACACCTTTTTGTATTTTGACTTATCTTCATTGGAATTGTTGTGCCTTCCAAGTTCCGAAAACTTCTTGATTCCATCATTGATCGTGACGGAGATAAGTTCGCCGTCAGGCATACTCTCTACTCGCTCAGAGAAGCAGTCACCCAGCTTACGCTGTTCCCAAGCGTCAGTAAATCCCTTAAAGCGAACCTCCGGCACGTCTGCGCCGGTTTTGGGGAACATCTTTTCCAGCATGGAGGCTTTAAGCGTCTGTAGCTTTTCATACTTATGCTGATGAAGGGTGATAAGGTGGTCGAGTTTGGTAAAAAAATCCGCGATTTGCTCTTGCTCCTTCACATCCGGCGAGACATAAATCTCTATCTCGCTTAGAGTTGGATACTTCAAATTCCAGTTATCGGATGTGATTCCCTGTGAGTTAATTTGGAAAGTGTGAATCATTTCCGGCAACTTAAATTGATACGCCAAGCATTTCGAGAAAATCCCTGTATTTGGTGAAAGTACGGTATATGCAGGGCTTACAATGCCCTCATAAGGGGAATATCCACTTGCTCCTTGCCACATACGCATGGAGTTATAGGCTATGTCTCCAACGCACACCTTTTTGTATTTTGACTTATCTTCATTGGAATTGTTGTGCCTTCCAAGTTCCGAAAACTTCTTGATTCCATCATTGATCGTGACGGAGATAAGTTCGCCGTCAGGCATACTCTCTACTCGCTCAGAGAAGCAGTCACCCAGCTTACGCTGTTCCCATTCATCTGAGAACCTCTGAAACCGGATTGCGGGCTTTTTGGTTTCGTTCATTTCACTCACCCTTCAGCAGCGACTGAAATTCGCCAAGCCCTTTCCTATCAAATTCACTTCCGGTCAAATCCTCCATCATCGCGGCAAGTGCTGTCTCGGATTCCTGTATTTGCTTGTCCAGTTCCAGATAGGTCACGGCATACTTATCCGCCAAGGCCTGCACCGCTTTTTCCAGCCCCTCCAAAATGGGATCCGGTATGGCCTGCAAGGAATCGCACAGGGGGGCGATCCATTTCAGACGCAGCAAATTAAGGACTTGCTCATCGCCCAGCCCCTCAATGGTTTCTTTGGTTTTCAGGTGCAGTTCTTCTGCTTTTTCTTTGAGTTCCCGTTTGGTATCCCTCTCCTCGACCATCAACCGGTCGGCCTTCACCATTTTTGATTCAAATGAATCCTCCGGGAAGGTGTACGCCGCCCGAAGCGCCCGGGCGCAGGCCATCGCCTTGGCTTTGGCATAGGGCGCGGATCCCTCCACGGCATCCCAATGGACCTCCCGGTGATCCGCAATATACTGCAGCTTTTCCGATTTCCCGGCTTTGGCGTCCAGCAGCGCCAGATACCCCTGCAAACCATCCAGTTCCGGGGAAGAGACGTCCGCATAGATTTCTGCCAGCTTAAGCGCAAATTCTTTGGGAACAAAAGCGGTGTTGTCCTCGTTCAAAAAGTCGCCCCGGTCCCCTTCATCAATGGATTCGATTATCTCCTCCAGCTCGGCGGAAATCTCCTCCAGCCGTGTTTCCTTGGCTTTGAGAGCGTCGTAATCCTCTTTCAGAAGGGTGGTCTGCACCAATTCAAAAGGGATCACATGGCCGACCCAGCCATTCTGCACTTCTTCTTCCCTGTCGCCTTTCTTCTTGAGTACCAGGTGGGGATCCACCTGCTTTGCCGCCTCAAAACCTTCTGTCTGGAGGATTTCAAGGTCGGTGGAAATCGCACCCCATTGGTCGTTCAACATCTGGTAGGCTTGATACCTGTCCACCAAGGCAAACGGCGCAACACGGCCAAAAATATTCTTCGTGATGCTGTCCTCTGTATTGGAAACATTCAGTTCCATCATGTTATCAATCAGTTCGCCATCCAGATAGGCGGCAAAATCAGAGAATGCCACCTGGTATGCGGATACAAACGACTGCACGTCCGCGCTGCCGTCAATGGCCTCTTTGATTTTTTCTGTGGACAGGGAGGCGTAGGGGGTGTCATTTGTTGCAAAGAGGGCGTTTCTCAACTGTGGGAATGCTGCCCAATAGGGTTCCAGCAGGTCAATTTCATGGTTGGGAATCCCGCCGAACATCGTGGCATAAATGTCCCATGTTTCCGCTGCTTCCGAAGAATCGATATAACGCGGGATATTCAAGTTGTATCCGTTGCGGCGGATTTCCTCCTTGGAAACAAGGCGGGCAAATTTTTCAATACGCTGCGGGCGGGCCACAACAGTATCCACAATTCGCTTGATATCCGATGCCATAAGCTTGTTTGTCTTGCCAACCTTCGTAAATCCTTTGGAAGCATCAATAAACAGCACATCCGATGCTTCCCGCTTCTGACGCAGCACCATGATAATGGTAGGAATGCCGGTTCCATAGAAAATATTGGCCGGCAGGCCGATGATGGCTTCAATATTGTTGTTTTCAATCAGGTTGCGGCGAATGCGGCCTTCACCCTCGCCCTGACCATCTGTGCCGCCGGTAGCATCCCCACGGAACAGAACGCCATGGGGAAGAACAATCGTCATAATCCCGTTGGGCTTAACGTGATACAGGTCGTGCAGCAAAAAGGCATAGTCTGCCTTGCCCTTCGGCGCCATTCCATAGCGGTAACGCGGATCGGTTTCCTTATGTGATGGATCCCAATGCTGAGAGTACGGCGGGTTGGAAACAACCGCATCCAGATACAATCGATTATATGTCCCCGCAGGATCGGCGTCCTCAAACCAGGGCCAATCTTCTTCCAGCGTATCACCGCAGCGGGCAAAGATATTGTCCGGTTTAATGCCGCGCATTACAAGATTCATTCGTGTGAGGTTGTATGTATTTTCCTTCCACTCCTGCGCATAGTACTTGATGTTGTCTTTCCCCTGTATATACTTGGATACGCTCTTGCCAATTGTTATCAACAACGAGCCCGAGCCGCTTGTGGGGTCAAAAATTTCAATCTTCTCACGATCCTTCAAATGATTGGCAACGATCTCGGACATCAACTCCGAAACTTCATGCGGAGTATAGAATTCTCCAGCCTTCTTGCCCGCGTTGGCCGCAAAATGCTGAATCAGATATTCATATATAAATCCCAATACATCATAGTCCTGCTTGCCGTCTGTGGGGATATCTTTAATTAGTTGAATCAGATCGCGAATGGCTTTTGTTTGGCTACCTGTACTGTCGCCCAGCTTGCTTAGACCGGTCTCCAGCGTATTAAAGATTTTTCCAAATACTTTTTTCTGTGTATCGCTGATTAAGCGATTAAATGCAGAAAGCGCTGTTCTTACATTATCAACAGTAAAGCTGTTACCCTTGGCAAGCCATGTGGAAAATAGGTTATCATAGCCGATAAAATACCCTAGCTGCTGCTGGCAATACTCCACCAGCTGTGTATTATTTTCGTGTACTTCAGATTCAAGGTCGGCTTCTCCATACCCATCTTTTTTCAGAAGATCTGCCTCTTTATCCGAGAGAAATTTATAGAATATAAAGCCTAAAATATAATCTTTGTATTCATTGGCTTCTATTTTGGATCGCATTTTGTTTGCCGATTCCCAGATTTTGTTTGCAAGCTGCTGTTTATTCATAAATTTTCTCCGATCTACTTATCACATCTTCAAGAGAATTTTTTGTCATACACTTTTTTCAGTTGAAAGGCGAGTGAAAAATGCAGCTCACTTTTCTTGTGCATTGGCATTCTTGATATACCGTCCGCTTTTGATTCTGGCATCCATCGGTTTTGGTTCATCGTCAGGAATTGCTCAAGAGCGACCGATCCGCACAGCGCTTGGTATTTGCTTCTTGTTACACAAAGTCTGAATACGTCGTGTGGAAATTCCCCATCGTTGGCGGTCTGAGCAACGGATAAGTATTTCATCGGTATGCCTCCTGGCGGTTTTACATATGTGCATTCTACACAATAATTCACAAAACATGATACTCGCAATAACGAATAAAATCAAGTATCTTGTTGAACCTCTCTAATAGATTTTCAACTTGTCGCAGCAAGGGGGGGAGATACCCAAAATAAAAAAGACTATAGTCAATTTTGGTACGACATGAATTATCACTTTCTATACAATTCGGAAAGTGACAACTCTCGGTGTAGGCCTCCAGTTTGAGGCAAAGTAAACATCCACCGGCATAGCCGGTGGCTTTGCAGAAGACGCCTGTAAGGCTCT
>ERZ1673747.895-NODE-895-length-36712-cov-10.012958_pt1 | contig 36712 bp, 41 predicted proteins | sample MGYA00580220_ERZ1673747 | MGnify/ENA primary metagenome ERZ1673747 (study PRJEB41218, sample SAMN15661769) | gut metagenome | host: Homo sapiens | place: Canada: London | collected 2015-08-20/2019-03-30 | study: EMG produced TPA metagenomics assembly of...
GCATCGACGGCAAAATCATTGAGATGCCGCTGAAAACGAAAAACGCCTACCGCACCCTGCCCCTGTCGGCAGATGCGATAGACGTTCTGATGCAGCAAAGAAGAAAAACGGGCAACAGCGAATGGGTATTCCCATCGCCCACCGGAGGCCCCATGTCACCGGACAGTGTGCTGCACATGCTTCACCGCGTCCTGAAGCGGGCAGGGTTGCCGAAGGTGCGGTTCCATGACCTGCGCCACACCTTCGCAACGCTGGCACTGCAAAACGGTGTGGACATCAAAACCGTATCTGGCATGCTGGGGCATTTTTCGGCAGGCTTCACGCTGGACACCTACGCTCATGTAACGACCTCCGCCAAGCGTGAAGCGGCAAAAACAATGGGTAACATTCTCTCTGGTGCGGTATAGACCTTTCCGCTATCCGCTCCCGTTGGGGTCAGCGTTTGGGTCAGAAAAAACGGCAAGTAAGATATTGGACGCAAAAATGCGGAAAAAGTCCTGATTTCGCAAGAAATCAGGACTTTCTGGTTGCGGAGACAGGACTCGAACCTGCGACCTCCGGGTTATGAGTTCAGAAGCTTCCATTTTATATCGTTTTGTAACGTGCCGTAAAGTATTGATATTACTGGATTTCTTGATTTTATCGTTTTGCATTGTCGAGCAAAATAGTTGAACTTTTTGAATCGGAGTTGAATTATTGTTGAACTCAAAAAAGGAGCGGAACTGACCTCAAAGCCAAGTTCCGCTCCATATACTAGGTGTACTACTTGTTCTCCATCTCCACTAGCAGCTTCACGGCCTCCAGCCGCTCCCCCGGCGTGGCCTGTGGATGATATCTAATTTGGCGGAGTTCTTCAATCAGATCTTCTCTCAATAGTAGCTTAACAGCCTCTAGGCGGTCCTGCGGGGTGGCTCTGGAATCATCCCTGATCTGGCGGAGGGCGGCGGCCTGGGCCTCCCTCTCACGCTTCTGGCGGGCTTTCTCCGCCATTTGGCGGCGTTCCTCTTTAGTCATGCTGTGCGGCCTCCTTTCCCTGTTCATAAGCCGTTCTTGTCCAGAACAACATAAAGCGAATATATCTCTTCATAAATGGCCGCTCCCAATGATCGGCCTTTCCCATGTCGGAAAGAATCTGACGCGCGTCCTCCTCGCTCTCCGGGAAAGGAATCCGCTTCCCGGCTCTGCCGCCTTCATAGCAATCATTCAGGACTTCTACGGATCGCCTCATAAGTTCCTTCTCGAAGTCGTTTAGTTTCCGCCCGGCCCCGGCCTCCTGATGTGCCGTAAATACTTCCGTTGTGGTGGGGAATGTAATTTCCATGCTTCCGTTCCTCTCTTGACAAAATGAGAAGGAGCCGGTTATACTTAGGTCACCGGCCCCCTTGTGGTGGTTGGTGCTTACAGGTCCTTCTCCGTTTTGCCTCCAAGCGCACGGGGAAGGGCTTTCCTTTGCTCAATCCAGGCTACCAGGGCAAACAGCTTGTCTGTGAGATATACCGCCCCGGCGATGGCTACCACGGCTTCCATCATGCCACAGAGAAGCGGCGGACGGTGGTTTCTTTTGTGAACCGTGCGGCCACATCCGGCAGGGCCTTTTTAAGGGCCGTAGCATCCAGTCTGACCGTGGTTACGGGCTTCCAGGTGATCTTATACTCTCCGGCCTGGACGGCCTCCTGCGTGCCCATAGCGGTCTTTATGGCGTCCTTGATGGTTTCCGCCTCCGCCTGGGCCTCGTCGATCAGGGCTTGCAGCTGCCGCAGCTCCCGGCACTTCATTTCTAATTCGTTGATACTCATTGTTTTTCCTCCTGCATAAGAATTTCTAGATTTGCTGGGATTATGGGGTGCGGCGATTCAGGCTCACCGCCCAGGACCTTTCTTCTCCTGGTCACTGTTACAAGCGGTGGCTGGGGCTTTTATTTTGTATGTAGCTTATACTGCCTTACAAGATGGTCCAGCCTGTCCAGCGTCCCGGCGCTGGCGCGTTCGCTGACGATCTGGCGGGCCTTTGCTTCTTTCCAGCCAAACCAGCGGAGCGCCGCTATATAGGTTTCGTAGATTTCCATTTTCTTTCCCTCCCGGCCTGTGGCCTGTCATGGTTGTTCCTGTCCGCCCGGCCTCCCGGGTGGCCTGTATTGTTTTGGTTTCACATATTGGCGGATTATAGAGAGGGCATCCGGTCCGTTCCCGGTCCACCTGTCGCAGCCGCCGGAGATTGAAGAGAGGCCATCGGGACCGTGAACCCGTCCGCCTGTCGCATCTCTTGTTCCTTGCTATGGCTACATTATACACTGTTAATAGTACATTTCAATAGACATAGTAAACAATATTAACAGTGTAATATTGTGCATTTTTGTACTGTTAATAGTGCGACCATTGATATATAATAGTGCTACACAGAAAGGAGGTGTACAATGGCATTACCGGAATCACGGAAGAAAGCAAACGCCAAGTGGGATGCGGAGAACATGGCAACTCTTGGGTGTCGAGTTAAAAGGGAGCAGGCGGAAAAATTCAAGGCATACTGTGCCGACAAGGGCAAAACCTCAAATGCCGTACTACGTGAATATGTTCTTGACTGCATCGACGAGCAAGAGGCCGGGGAGTAACCCCGGCTTTCTGCTCAGGGAAATCCATCTGCTTGATTGTTGACCCCCTTCCCTATCCCTACTGATCCACCCCAGGGGGATAGTTTTATGCGCCCTCCCCCTACATTACCCCCACAAATACCCGCAACACATAAAAGGCTTTTCAAATAAGAAATCTAGCGAACGGAATTTTCCGTTGGCCAAATGATTTGTATAAAAAAACGCTCCCCGGTACTACAATTAGCACCAGGGAGCTTATTTCACTTTGTTCTAAAATTCTACTCTAGAAAAAGGAATTGCTTTTCAAAAATTCACTATTCCCCACCTTTCATGTAATGGGAGCGCCTTTTTCTCGCTGCGTCTGTTGGTTGTATTTGTACAGGCTCCTCGACACCTGACGGCCATCCAGAGAAACTGTTGTATCTTTATCGTTGACTGCCTTAGTAATCATTGCACCGATTGCCATAACCGCATTGATGACTCCGGTATTAGCAGAAGCGATACCGTCAACGATTTGGTCATTGTTCGCCACCGCTGCTCGGTTGCCCATTTGACCAACTAGCTCAGGCCCATCCTCACGGGCAATGAACATTTGCCCATGCTCGGGGAAGCCGCCGGAGGCGTATGCAGTGATATCCTGAATAGAATAGCTGTTGGCCGAACGGGAGGCAAATGTAGACTTGGATTCAACCGAAAGCGGGACAACTTGTCCATTGTTAGCGAACCCTTTCAAAGAGGATAGCAGGCTTGTGTAGGTTGCCATTTTATTGATAGCCGTTTCAAGTTTTGGTATCACCCCGTTAAGCTCTGAGATCAAATCGTCAAGTCCACTCGACACTTTGCCAACACTATCCGACATATCTTGAATGGGGTTATCTGAAAATAGCCCAATAAACTTGCCAACAATGGAATTCCATGTAATTGACCCAAGGCTTTCAGTATATCCAGTTATTTCCCCAGCAAAGTCCCGTAAGTATGATGTAAATTTGGCCATATCGGTTTTCAGTGTTGGGATGGAAGCATTTACTCGGTTCAGCTCAGGCGCTAACCGCTGCGACAGCGATTCCGCGACCTTCGTTAGAGATTCAACGAAAAGGAGGGAGGCCGCAGCCAATTCAACAAGAACTGCCGTTCCAACTCCAATTGCAGCCGGAAGTAAACCACTCGTCCCGACTGTCACCGCCCCCAACGCAGCTGTTACCGCCCCGATAGCAACAAGGGTTCCAGTGCCAACACCAATTGCAGTTGCAATATTTTCCCCATTGTCTAGGACAGGTTGCCATGCGCGGCCTATCTCGTCAAGTCCTGTTCCAATGGCCCATACCTCAACCAAAAAGAGACCAGTTGCAAGCCCCACTTCGGCGAGGATAGATGTTCCAAGCCCAATATTAACCGCCAGAGAAGCGCCGCCAACAGAGCCAATAGCAGCTGTTGCAAGGCCGACTCCAATCAGAATGTTAGCACCCATAAGTGTGGCCCCCGCAACAGTCTCGCCGTTTTCAATGACTGGCTCCCATGCCTCACCGACTTCTCTGAGTTCCACGCCAAGCAAGGCAATTGCGCCGACAGTGAGCAGTGCCGCCGCCGAAACTTCGGCAATAACGGCTAGGCCAAGCCCAAGATTCCCGGCAAGGGACTTCAGACTCGGAGAGAGGCTTGTGGTTATAGAATTATTAACCGCACCCACTGCGCCTCCTGCCGCTGCTATTGCGCTAGACGTGCTGGATAACGTTGTAACGGCCTGTGTAATTCGTTGCATTTGCCGAAACTCGATCAACGCACCGATCAATGTCCCCAATCCGCCAACCATTGCAACGGCTCCACCAATAATAGTCGGCCAATCAACCCCGCTCCAATCTCCACTTTTTATAGCTTCCCAATTCTTCTTAAGCTCCTCGATTACAATCACAGAGCCGACGAGGAATACTCCGGCCCCCATCAGAGCTTTATTATTGGTTAGGCCGCCGATACCAACAAACACTTGTCCGATGCCTCTAGTAATATTCAGAACATCATTTACATTGAAACCGTTATCAACGATACCCTTTAACCCTTTTACGATGTTCGTAAGTCCAGCGACAAGCATAAGTGCACCGCCAAACTTTGTAGCCCCTAATATCATAAGGGCACTGCCAACAGCGCCAGCAAAGCCAGCAATCATATCTGTTACATTGTCAAATGTTGGGCCTTCATTGAGGACACTTTTCAGCCCCCTAATAAACTGGTTTACTCCATCAATAAACAAGCCGAATAATCCAAGCATCGGAAGTAGCCCAGACAATGCCGATCCAGCCCCCAAACCACCAAGCAGCTTTTGCAAGGCGGACAGCCCGGAAATCAAGCCTTCCGCAATTTTCCACGCCGCAAATCCAGCCGCAATTCTTGAAACGATGTCAAGTAACGGCTCTAGCTGCTTTTTTAACTCGTCTGTCTGCGACTTAATGCCTGCAAGCATATCTTCATCCCAAATGCTTGGGATTTCAAGGTTATCAGACCATTCAATATTAGCAGAAGCACCTATATTTGTGGCCTTCTCTTGTTTGTTTAAAATATTTAGTTCGTCAATTCCGATTAGTTGTCCCCGCAGCTTTTTCGCCGCATCAGTAGCGCCCTCGATGGAACCCGTTGCATCCTCAAAATTATCACCTAGTCCTGAACCAAATTCCCAATCAGATGGATCCCACTCAGGCATTGAAATATTGAAGAAACTAGCCATTGCCCGCACACCGTCCGATAAAGTGGAGACAAGCGCACGTATCCATGGAATGACACTCATAACAATCGGAAGTAAGAGGTTTCCAATTTCACGGGATAATAGCGTGATCTGCTGCCGTAAGACGCGCATAGCATTTGCTGGGCTTTCCAATGTTCGCGCAAAGTCCCCGATTGCTCCAGTACGGGAAACACCCTCCATAATGGCTAGGGAGCGCAGAAGGGCTTTTTCTTGCTGACTCATAGACTCTACAGACGCATCTATCCCATGGGCAAGAGCATATTGCTTTAGGGCCGCTTCTGAAATATCAACGCCAAGCCGCCGAATCGCTTTTGTTTCACCAACAAATCCGGATTGCAGCCGCGTAATACTTGACTGCACATCTTCATTGTACAAAGAGGACGTATCATAGGCAAGTTCAGTCAAGCTTTTACTCAACTGATATGCCTTATCCCCAGTCAGCCCGAATCCCTTTGCAAGACTCATAAGCGTGGCTTGTGAATCCATCCATTCTTTCGGGTCTATGCCAAGCTTTGATGAAACGAGTTGGGAATACCTATAAGCCTGATCGTAATATTCCCCCATTGCAACGCCGAACAAATTAACCGTTTCCGCATAATCAACGACATTTTTTACTGCTGACTTCAAGCCCCTGCCGATGCTATAAAATCCAAGCCCCGCTGCAACAGTCCGCCGGATATTCCGGACAAGATTATTTAATGGACGATTAGTTCGTTCAACTGTTGTCCGCATTTGTTGAAGAGCTGCGGTCTGTCTGTTTGTTGCCGTCGAGGCTCCGCCCATCACCGATCTTAGACGCTCTAGCGTTGCCGCAAGTTCTTCAAGCCGTTTTGTTGCAGTGTCCGATGTTGCACTTATTTCAATTTGTAAACTATCAATATCAACGGCCATAGTGCCACCGCCTTTCAGATAGGCACTTGGCACTGTGGCACTTGGCACTTAAATATAAGAATATCCCCGCCATCTCATATTGAGATAGCGGGGAGCGTTGATTATCTGTTTTGAAGATATATTATGGCATCCTCTTCAAAAAGATTGTCGCTTTTTACGCAAAGGGCATAATTCGCATTCAAAGAGGCGGTTGGTGTTTCATAGGCAAGCACGTATTCCTTAGATAGTCCTGGGTTTACCGTGTCTAGCATCATATAGTTCTCATACTCTGTTAAAATCCCAAGCTCTGAGTTTGCTTCATACTCTGAACTGTTTTCATCAATACCGTCCAACAACACAAAATTCAAGTTGTTTACAGCGTAAGGATCAGTACTATCATTTGTGATTTTGACGCGCAAAACAACATAATTTGCATCTGTTGAAATTTGGAAGTCACCAGAGCCTAGTGTGGTTTTGTCCTCAACTGATGTCACGCAAAATGCAACATCACTTTTATTCGCCACTTGTTCACCCAAATACGCAACATTTTCATAGGCGGTTTCGTCCTGTTTGTCAGAACCTACTATGCCTTCTAGGCCGCCAGAAAACTGTGACAAGCCATCAATCATCATGCCGATTAAGCCCATCGCCATCATGATCGCACAAACAGCCGCTAACCAAGGATGCTTTTTCATGCGAATTACACCTTCCCTTCTCTTGTAGCTTAACATGGGAGAGGCGTAGTCGCAACTCTTTTCTCCGCTATCTCTATATGAGGTTTTCAAGGTGCAATTTGCATCAATGAAAAAAATCTGACGGCGCAATTTTGCGCTGTGAAATCTCATTGGATTTAGGGTTAGTGTTTTCAGACATGTTAGGCCATTTTTTGCCTGTGTTCTTTCAGGACAATAATCTTTCTGCCCTCAATCTTCACCACGGCGGATGCCATGCCGCGGGAATTGATGATCTTTTCAATCAATTGAATGTTGTCTTTGGTTAGCGTGATATTCTCCATAACTAACACTCCTGCGGCATGAACTTTATATGTAGTATTATATAACAAAACCAATGATTTTGCAATATTTTTGGCACTTTTATTATCTGGCAAACGGACTCTTTGCCACAATTACTGTGAGGCCGTTCACTAGAGCGGAAAGGTCCCCGCCTTGGTATACAAATTTTTCAATCTCACGTTTTGCCGTCTCAGTGTCCGCTCCCATACAATACGCTGTATAAGCCACCAGGAATGTAAACGGACGGTTGGTTAGATCATCCCATGTACTACCTAACCGCTCAATCTCCAAAAGGCTATCTAGGGTAATAGGCTTATTCTCATAGGTTTTCCCGTTGATGGTCATAGATATGCCTCCTTCTGTAAAGTTAAGTTATTCCCATCAAAAATAATGTTTCAGACCTTCGGCAGCTCTGCGGGCTGCGTCAGCCTGTTCCGCTCCCATCCTGCGGGCCTCGTCCTCTGCCGCTGTTCCATTCTGATCTACCGTCACGGCATCGGGGGTTTTGCGGGTCGCTGCGCTCACAATGTCGTTGACTTTATTAGCAGCTACCTTCTCTGTTTTGGTAATGGTCGGCTGGACGTGTGCGCCCCACCTCTCCTGAATCTCCCGCAACGTCCCTTCAAGTGCCTTTGCACTGGCTCCGGCAATTACAACATCGGTTTCGTTTGGCCGCCCATAATCGATTCCATGATATTTCCTGTTCGGCAAAAGATCGGTGCTGTGACCATCTCCATTTTGCGGGGCATACAGATAGAGGGAATCAAAGCCTCGCTCAATGGCGTCCAAATCCCGCATATAGTCAGTCAGGGAAGGGGAGTTGATATGATACCCGGCCTTTTCAGCAACGGCATCCAGACACCGTAAAGCGACGAAATTCCCGGCGGCTTGCTCTGCCATAGCCTCGATTTCTACTTGCTCCATCTTCAAATCAAAATCGTGGTATGTACGGAGTTGGGCAATGAAAGCCGGGTCCGCCGGCTCACGAATCCATGCATAGAGGGCGGAACGCATTTCTTTAATTTGCGCCGCTACTTCTGTTTTTGTATTTGTAAGTTGCTCGCGGACGTTCTGAATCCCAGTCCTTTTCGCTTCCGCTATTCTTTTTTCAAAGTATTCCTTCTGATAGACCCCTTGATTATCCCACTCTTGACGATACCCTGAGTAAGCCGAATTAACCCCGGCAATATGACGGTTCTTGATGTTAATAAGCTCCCCTACTGCCTGTTCTGCGGCCTTGTTTACTGCGGTATATTTGATTTCTGGCATGGTATAAAATCCTCCTTTAGTTAATACAAAAATGCTTTATAAATCCCTCTGCGGCCTCTGGCGGATACATATAAATTTTTCCAGTTTCCCAGCACCAACGCGCCCACTGCATAGCCTCTCTGGGAGTAATATCCCATCGGCTCCCGACCAACTGGGCATCAAGCCAGCCCTTTTGAATGTGGTTGTAAATCGTCTGCCGGGAAATGCCTGTGGACTGTTCTAGATCCTTTGTTGTCATGAGCCATCATCCAGTACAACGGATTCAGAAATTCGCCGTTCCAACTCTTGCGGGTCCATCTGCGGCCCAAGCGGGCCATTCCCCTGCGGAATATCAATTTGCACAGCATCTGCGTGGTCAAAATGGTTCTTCAGCTGGAAAATTGCCATTGCTGCATCAGCATTTCGATAAAGGGCCGCATTTGTCAAAATGTCAGCCATAATATCCTTAACTTCAAGGATAAACTGTGCCGTTCTGCTCTCTGTGTTGCGCGAAACCCATCTGTTTAGTGCTTGTCTGGAAATCCCGAATCAAAGCGGCTGGGACACGCCCAAGTGAGCACAACGGCAAATATTTACGCTCACGTCATAGAGGCAGCAGACAAAAAGAACGCCGACATTCTGGCCGACGTTTTCCTGAAAAAAGCATGAATTTTGAAAGCGAGTTGAATTAAAGTTGAATTATTGAGAGACCGCAAAAATCAAACATAAAGAAAAAGTTCGCTATCTCGTCCATTTCGGATAAAATAGCGAACTTTTTATGGTTGCGGGGGCTGGACTTGAACCAACGACCTCCGGGTTATGAGCCCGACGAGCTACCAACTGCTCTACCCCGCGATATTCTGTTCTGTGGTGCCGGTGACCGGACTCGAACCGGTACAGTATCGCTACCGGGGGATTTTAAGTCCCCTGTGTCTACCAATTCCACCACACCGGCAGCTGTCGGCAATGATTAGAATACCATACTCTCCAGTCATTGTCAAGCACGGGCAAGGAAAACCTTTCAAATTTTTTCGACAACTCCCGTTGCAAAAAGTCCAGACAGGTGCCCGTTTCCGTGCAATTTTCCGCCCGGAGGCGCATATACTGGCTGAGAACCCAAATGCAAAGGAGGAAATAAAATGATGAGACACCAGACGATCAGCGGCGGGGATGTGGATGACCTGATCTTTCAGGACAGCTGGACCACCAGTCAGCGATAAGAACTGCAGGACGCCGCTTTCGCGGCGTCCTTTTGCGTCACGGACAGATGGTGCCCCCGCCCAGCACCAGATCTCCATCGTAGAACACCACCGCCTGCCCCGGGGTGACGGCCCGCTGAGGCTCTGTGAACACCATGCGGATGCGGCCGCCGGGCAGCGGTTCCACTGTGGCGGCAGCTTCCCGCTGGCTGTACCGGGTCTTGGCGGTGACGGACAGGGGGCGGTCCGGCTCCGGTACGGAGAGCCAGTTCACCCGCTCCGCCGTCAGCTCCCGGGTGTAGAGGCGGTTGTCCTCCCCTAGGATCACGGCATTCCGGTCCGGGTCCTTCCCCAGCACGTACTGCGGCGCGTTGGCGCTGACGCCCAGCCCTTTCCGCTGGCCGATGGTATAGCATTCCATTCCCCTGTGGCGGCCCAGCACACGGCCTTCTGAGTCCAGGAAGTCACCGGGGACGGGCTCCACGCCGCCATACTGCCGCAAAAACGACACATAGTCCCCATCCGGCACAAAGCAGATGTCCTGGCTGTCGGCCTTCTGGGCGTTGGACAGGCCGTTGGCGGCCGCCAGGGCCCGCAGGGCAGGCTTTTCATAGTCTCCCACCGGCAGCAGCAGATGGGCCAGCTGGTGCTGGGTCAACTGATAGAGGAAGTACGTCTGGTCCTTCCGTCGATCCGCGCCCCGCAGCAGCTGCCAGCGGCCGGAGGGCGTATCGAGGCGGACTCTGGCGTAATGGCCGGTGGCCATGGCGTCCGCGCCCTGGTCCAGCGCCCAGTCCAGCAGGGCGCCGAACTTGATCTCCCGGTTGCAGTCAATGCAGGGATTGGGTGTGCGGCCGTGGGTGTAGGCCCACACAAACCGGTCCATGACCCGCTCGCGGAACAGATCGCACAGGTCCAGCACCACATGGGGAATCCCCATGCCGGCGGCCACGGCGCGGGCTGTCTCGATATCATCCGCAGAGCCGCACAGGCCCGGGCGGTCCTTATAGGGATGCAGGCGCAGCGTCACGCCGGTGACATTATAGCCGGCCTGCCGCAGCAGCAGCGCCGCTGCGGCGCTGTCCACGCCGCCGCTCATGGCCACAAATACACGCTGGGACATAAATGGGTTCCTCCTGAAAAGGCCGACGGAGCGCCGGTCGTGTGATAGGGCTATTGTAGCCGATTTCCGGAAAAAAGGAAAGCCGCTTCTGCGAAAAAAACCGACCCCAGCCGGAGCCAGGGTCAGTCCAGATGGCGCTGGGAGAAAGCCTGGGGGGGCAAGGCGTCCGCCAGGGCCAGGAGGAGCGGATTGAAGCCGCCGTTGTAATCGAACTTCACGTCCGACACGTCCGCAGTCCCGCATCGCCGGTCCGGCAACGACAGGGTGAAGCGGGACCCCTGCCCCGGCCGGGACTCGGCAATCATGGTGCCGCCGTGGCGCTCTGCGATGTGCTGGCAGATAGGCAGTCCCAGGCCCAGGCCGTGGGGCTGGGGCGCCATCGCATCGTCGTGAAGGTAGCGGTCGAACAGGAAGGGGATCTGGTCCTCCTGGATACCGCAGCCGGTGTCGGACACGGACAGGCGGACCCATCGGTTGATGAATTTCAGCTCCACGGTCACCGCGCCTCCGGCGGGGGTAAACTTCAGGGCATTGGAGAGCAACTGGTAGAGCAGCAGCTCGATGGAGGGCTGGTGAAAAGCGCAGGTGTGGCAGTCCGCAGCGCTCCGGAATTCCAGCTGGACCTTTTTGAGCGCAAACAGACCCTGAGCCCCGGCACAGACCGCACGGACCGTCTCCGTCAAATCCCGGTCCCGGACGGGGAGGGGCGCGTCCTGCCCCAGCTCTCCCGCCGCCGTCAGATTGTTCACCAGCCGCAGCAGGCGGTAGTAGCTCTGATCCAGCAGGGAAGCTGTGGAATCCAGCGCCGGATCCCCCTCCCGCCGGATGGCAGGCGCCAGCTGGGCGGCCGCCAAGTGCAGGTTTCCCAACACGCTGCGCAACTGGGCGGCGATGTTGGGGAACACAACGGAGAAGTCAAATTGCTCTGCTTCCATAGGCGCATCCTTTCAGCTGGGATTCTCTCTTGTAGCATATACGGGGAGGGGCTTTCAAACCGTGGAAAAGCCTGCCTCGAACACCAATAGGATAGCAAAAAAGGGATGCAAAGACAAGGTCTTTGTCGAAAAAGGGGGAAAATTGTCGAAGTCCGGCAGACACGGCCGAACAGAAGTCCAGTCTGTGCAAAACGGACAACAAATCTTGCGTTTTATATGCGCAATTTTACGCAAAATTGCGGTGACATTTTCCGGTAATATGGTATAATGAGGACAACATCCGCTGCGGCGGAATACGGAATACAGGAAGGAATGGGAACATGGCGATCAAAGTGGGAATCAACGGATTTGGCCGGATCGGCCGCGTGGCACTGCGGATCATGGTGGAGCGCGGCAGCGCCACCTATCAGATGTGCGGCATCAACCTGCGGAACGCGGACCTGGACTACATGGTCTATCAGGTGAAGTACGACTCCGTGTTCAAGACCTTTCAGGGCACGGTGGAGCGGGACGACCGTCACCTGATTATCAACGGCAAGAAGATCCGGGTTTACAGTGAAGACGACGCCGCCAACATCCCCTGGGACGACTGCGGCGCCGAGTACATCATCGAGTCCACGGGCGCCTACTGCACCACGGAAAAGGCCTCCGCCCACTTCCGGCACGGGGCAAAAAAGGTCATCATCTCCGCCCCGGCCAAGGACGACATCACGCCCACCTTTGTCATGGGAGTGAACCACAAGCGGTACACCCCGGAGATGGACGTGGTCTCCAACGCCTCCTGCACCACCAACTGCCTGGCCCCCATGACCAAGGTCATCAACGACACCTTCGGCATCGAGCAGGCGCTGATGTCCACCATCCACGCCGCCACTGCCAAGCAGAAGGCTGTGGACGCCCGGGCGGGCCGGGACTGGCGTACCGGCCGCAGCGTCCTGGGCAACATCATTCCCTCCACCACCGGCGCGGCCAAGGCGGTGGGCGTGGTAATTCCGGAGCTGAAGGGTAAAATGACCGGCATGAGCTTCCGGGTGCCCACCAACGACGTGTCCGTGGTGGACCTGACCGCTCGCCTCAAGCAGCCTGCCAGCTATCATGATGTGTGCGTGGCCATGGAAAACGCCGCCCAGAACAGCATGAAGGGCATCATCACCTGCACCAACGACCAGGTGGTGTCCTCCGACCTGACGGGGTTTTCAGAGACCTGCATCTTCGACGAGACCGCCGGCATCATGCTGGACAACAACTTTGTGAAGCTGATCGCCTGGTATGACAACGAGTGGGGCTACACCAACAAGATCCTGGATCTGATGGCCTACATGCATACAGCGGACCAGAGCCGGTAATACGCTTTTTAGGGCGCGGGCAGCTGCCTGCGTCCTATTTTTTTCATATTAACATAGTACTTTGTACGTTGTCAATAAAGTACTAGACTATATTTTTCTTTATTGGGAAATAGGGTACACTTTTCTCAAACAGCAGGAGCAGTGCTTTTATGAGAAAACGTGACCCAAACAGAATAGAGATGGGACGCCGCTTTCGGGAAGCCAGAGAGCGACTCAACTGGAGCAGAGAAGTGCTTGCCGAGCGGGCCGATCTATCTGTGTCCTTTATTGCGGATTTGGAGCTGGGAAACACCGGCACCCGGCTGGAGAACTTTATCCGCCTGTGCCGCCTGCTGGATTTGAACGCCGACTATGTGCTCTTCGGCGCGCCCGGGGACGCTGTGCAGCGGATCATGGATCTGCTGCGGGACCAGGACGAAGAGACGGTCCGGGTGGTGGAGCGGACCGTGGAAGCCCTGCTGCGGGCCCTGGACGAACAGCAGACAACGTGACAGACGGCGCCCGGCCAGTCTGGCCGGGCGCCGTGTTGCCCACTGTGGCGGATTCAAAGAGGCCGCGCCAAAGGCGCGGCCTCTTGTCATGCTTTTTCTGCCTTGGACCGCTCCGCCCGCTTCCGGCGGCGGCTGGCACCGCTGCGGCGGGATCTGGCGGCCGGGGTGGCAGGCTCCGCCGTCCCGGCGGGCTCCTCCGCATCCTGTGGGGCGCTCTGGGCCGGGGCGGGCTCGGCGGTCTCCGCCGGCTTCGCCGCCGCGCGGCTGCGCCGCTTTCCGGGCTTGGACGCCGCCTTGTTTTCCGGCGCGGGGGAGGGGGCCGCCGCCTCCTGGACCGGAGGCGGGGTGAGCAGGGCCTCCAGATGCTCATAGGCCAGCTGACCCTGCACGGGGCCGTACTGCCGGGCCAGGGCGGCGGCCAGCTCCTCCCGAGTGCCTGCCCGCAGCAGGAACGCCGCCTGGAGACAGTCCTGAATGGAGGGGCGCAGAGCCACCTCCCGGAACGTGGAGGCGTATCGTGCGTGGAGGGCGCTCATGGCGGCCTCATATCCCTTGTCCTGGCTGATGACATAGGCGAAATCCGCCTCTCCTCTTCCCACCAGGACGCCCAGCTCCGTGATGATCTGGAAGTCCAGGGAGTTCTTGCCTCCCTTCACGCTCTCCAGATACTGCACCTGGGCCTTTGTGCCGGCGCACAGCTTTTTCACGTTGGCCAGGGTCTGCCCCTTGCCGAAAAAGACCAGGACGGTGTCCTCGGCAGTCAGCAGGTCGATACCCTGGAGCCCGGTGCCAATGTTGTTGTCGCCGTCCACCAAAAAAATCATCTTCATCAAATTGTTCTTTCTTTCCTCGTATTTTGACCCATAGCGGGGATTTGCCGGTATCAGTATAGCAGAAGATGCCGAAAAGGACAAGAGGCATTGCGCGCCATCTCCGGGGCGGAGCGAAAAAGGGCGGAGCCGCTGACGCGGCTCCGCCCTGTCTGCCAGGTACGGGTCACTCCTCTTCATCCGTGACGATCAGGCCGTATCCGCCATTTTTCCGGCGGTAGACGATAGATAGGCCGTCATCCTCACTGCTGCGGAACACGAAAAAACTGTGGTCCAGCAGGTTCATCTGCAGGATGGCCTCCTCCGGACTCATGGGCTTCACGGAGAAGCGCTTGGTACGGACGATGGGGAACTCCTTCTCCTCAGCCACCTCAAAGTCGTCCGCCGGGGCGGGCGGGGGGAAGCCCTCAGTCCGCAGGCGCTTGGCCAGGCGGGTCTTGTTCTTCAGAATCTGCCGCTCGATATATCCCACAGCGGCGTCAATGGCGCCGCGCATATCTCCGTCAGGAGCCTCCGTCTGTGCCCGCAGCAACGTGGCGCCGCCGCGGATCGTGATCTCCACCGAGCACAGATGGTCCTTCTCCACAGAGAAAGTGACAAACGCGGTGGTATCCTCCTCCCGGAAGTAGCGCTCCAGCTTGGAGATCTTCTTCTGGGCATATTCCTTGATGGAATCATTCAGCGGGACTCTCTTGCAGGCAAAGGTATACTTCATAGGGATCGCTCCTTTCGTGTGGGAGAAATCGGGGATCTCTCCCCTTTTTATTAATATAGCACAAATCTTTCCATTTGAAAAGGGGCGAGCCGGTGGAATTCACAAATTGTTCAGAGCCCGCAGCGATCCGACAAAAGAGGAGCCGATCCGACAAAAGCTCCTATTTACAAGGGATGCAGGGCGGGTGTATGATAATCCCGGAAGCTTTCCAATATCCCACCCGCTTGGGCCGCGCAGCGTGAAACCGCTGGGCGGCCCTTTTTTATCCGGCGGACATGAAAAAGGCGCGCGGCATTGCCGCGCGCCCTGGTGTTATCTGCGCCGCCGGCCGCCGCCCCGCCGCCCGTCCAGGCTGCGGTTCAGGTCGGCCATCTTCCCCTCAGAGGAGGAGAGGAACTGCTTCAGCTTGTCCTCAAAGGACTGGTCGCCGGAGGGGGGCAGCGGCTGCTGCGCCCGGGCGGCGGGCCGGGCCTGGGCCACGGGACGGGACGTCCCCGCCGGGTGGCTGCCGCTGGGCCGGGGACTGCGGGCGGGCCGCTCCGGCCTGGGGAGCGTCCGCTTGATGGAGAGATTGACCTTTCCATTCTCCGTGGAGAGCACCAGGACCTTGACGGCCTGCCCCTCCTGCAGGTAGTCATGTACGTCGTTGACAAACGTGTTGGCGATCTCGGAGATGTGGACCAGGCCGGACTTCCCATTGTCCAGGGCCACGAACGCGCCGAATTTGGTGATGGAGGTCACCTTTCCTTCCAAAATGCTCCCTACCTGAAGCTCCATATAGTGTACTGTTTCTCCTTCCGGATGGTTTTCCCGCTCCCGTGGAAGCGGGTCGTATCAAAAAAGACCGGCTCCCGGCACAAGCGGGGGAGGCGCTCCGCCTCCCTCGTCGCCCGGCTCCGGTCAGTTGCCCACAGAAAACACACGCTGATTGGGGGAGATCAGCCCCAGCTCTTCCTGCGCGATCTCCTTCATCTTATCCTCGGTGGCGCCCTCGGCGATGTCCGCGGCCAGGGCGGCGTTTTCCTGCTCCTGGGCCTGGACCTGGGCCGTCAGGGCGTCCCGCTGGGCCTGGGCGTCCTGCACCTGGCTGTGGAGGCTGCGCAGCTGCAGTCCGATCGCCGCCAGAATCACCAGGATCAGAAGCTTGGTGAGGACGCTTCCTCTGGACCGCTTCTTTGGCTGCCGTCCTGCTCTTGCCATGCCGCCCGCCTCCTTTGTAAAGCCTTCTGCCGTGCTTGGTGTTTTTTATTGTATAACATTTGCGAATAAAATAAAAGAGATTTTTTCCCCATCTGCCAATTTTTTTACACAAATTTTCCGCTCCCCGCAGGGGAATGGCGGTCAGATGCAGCAAAAATGCCAGGGTATCCACCCAAAAATCCCACACCGGCCGCAAAAACGGGGAGAAGGCGGTGAAAAACAGCACACCGCCGCCCACCGCCCCCAGCAGCAGATACAGCCGCAGCTGCCCCTGCGCCCGGCGGAGCATGAAGAGGAAGACCGCCAAGCCCGCGGCCATGCAGTACAGGATGTCCAGCGCCGACGTCAGGCGGGGCAGCCGCAGGCGGAAGGCCCGCAGCAGGTCATACAGCAGCGCCGCAGCCATGCCCAGCAGGATCGCCTGACAGAAGAGCAGGAGCGGCTGGGAGAGAGCAGGGGCCATGGCGCCTCACCCGAACAGCCGGTGGAAAAGGCCCCCCCGCTCCTGACCGCCGTCCTCATAGGAGACGGAATCGATCCGGCCGTCCACATGGAGCTCGCCCCCGTCCAGGGACAGCTTGCCGATGTGCAGGTCCTCTCCGGTAATGACCAGCGTTCCCACGCTGGTGGACATGATGATGCCGGTCTCGTCGAACCGCTCCACGTCCTCCACTCCGGAGACCGTGAGCCGCTCCCGGCCGATCAGCTCCAGACGGTGGCCCGCCTGGGACATGGCGTTGTTGTAGTCGTTCATTCCGCGTCCCTCCCTGTCCCAACTATATGGGAGGGGCGGGGAGAATATGCGTCCGGCCTTACCGGCCGATCTCCCGGTACAGCGTGCCGGCGTCCGCCTGGCGCACCGTCTCCTGGACGTCCAGCACCTCCACCGTTACGATGCGCTGGCCGAAGCGCAGGGAAATCTGGTCCCCCACCTTCACGTCGTAGGAGGCCCGGGCAGGCTTGCCGTTGACGGTGACCAGGCCGTTGTCACAGGCCTCGTTGGCCACAGTCCGCCGCTTGATGAGGCGGGAGACTTTGAGATATTTATCCAAACGCATGGGCGGCTCCTTTCTCATGGGAAACGGGACTGCCGGCACCACAGCACCGGCAGTCCCGAAATCACAGGGTCAGATCACTTCGCCACGGCGTCCTTCAGGGCCTTGCCGGCCTTGAACACGGGCACTACAGAAGCGGGGATCTCAATGGACTCCTTGGTCTTGGGGTTGCGGCCCACGCGGGCGGCACGCTTCTTGACCTCGAAGGATCCAAAGCCCACCAGCTGCACCTTGTCGCCGTCTTTCAGGGCGGCAGTGATGGCGTCAAACGTGGCGGACACAACAGCCTCGGCCTCCTTCTTGGAAACGTCGGCAGAAGCGGCGACAGAATTGATGAGTTCAGCTTTGTTCATGGATGTTATCCTCCTATACAATGTGTGATGCGCTTGCTAGATGATTTATTCCTAACGCAGGCAGGCGCGCCCGCGATTAAGACGGATCGTGGGATTTTGCATCGTTCCAGAGGGCCAGCAGCTCCGCCTCACCGCACTCCGGCAGAGGCTTGTCCGCGGCCTCTTCCACCGCGCGGAAGCGGCGGTCAAACTTGTCGCAGGCCCGGTGGAGGGCGTCCTCCGGGTCCACGCCCGACATCTGGGCGATTTTGGCGGCCATAAACAGCGTGTCGCCCAGCTCCTCCCGGATGCCGTGGGGCGCATCGGCGGCCTGACCGGCCTCCAGGGCGGCCCGGAGCTCACGGACCTCCTCTTCCAGCTTGTCCAGTGCCTGGAGAGAGCTTGTCCAGTCAAAGCCGGCCTTGGCGGTCTTGGACTGAATTTTTTCCGCCCGCCACAGGGCAGGCAGCGTGTGGGGCACGGCCTCCACCGCGTCCGCCGTGGACCGCTGGCCCTTCTCCCGGCGCTTCAGCACGTCCCAGTTGGCCAGGACCTGCTGGGAGGTATCCGCCTGCACGTCCCCAAAGACATGGGGATGGCGGTACACCAGCTTCCGGGCCACGCCGTCCACCACATTTGCCATGGTGAAGCGGCCCCGCTCCGCCTCGATTTGGGCATGGAAGGCCACCTGCATCAACACGTCGCCCAGCTCCTCGCACATGCCGCTGGCGTCGTCGTGGTCGATGGCGTCCAGAACCTCATAGGTCTCCTCCAGGAAGTTCCGGCGGATGGAGCTGTGGGTCTGCTCCCGGTCCCAGGGGCAGCCCCCGGGAGCCCGCAGCAGCCGCATGATCTCCAGAAAATCCTCGTAGCTGTAAAAATCCTTACGCTGAAACTCTACCATAAGATGCCTGCCTTTGCAAGAAAAATTCACGGGAAACCCCTGATTTTTCAAGGAATTTTAGCGGATCGCCCCCTTGGGAAGGGGGCGCGGCCGCCCGGTTTCTCATTTTAAGTGCAGAAGTTTAATAAGCTTTTCCCCGCGGGGAATGGACCGCACATCCTCCGCCCGCAGGATCCGCAGAGCGATCACCAGCACACCGTAGACGATCACGCCGGCCAGGATGCCCAGCAGGACACAGGCGGCGTTGGCCAGATATACAGACCAGAGCTGGATCTTATCCGGATCCGCAAACATCTGCTGTGCCAGGGCGAGGAAAGCCCCATCCAGCACCCGGCTGGCTAGGCCATAGACCGCCCAGGCCGCGCCGCCCATGAGCAGGGAAGCGGCCACGGGCTTTGCGAAAACTTCGAGATACCGTGGCTTCTGGGGCGAGTATTTCCACACGAAGAACAGATTCAGCACCACGATCACCAGATAGCAGCATAGCGTGGAGATGGGTGCGCCGTGGATGTTGATGTCCGGATTCCCCACCAGGAAATAGTTCATGATGATCTTGACGATGCCGCCGACGATCACGGTGAAGATGGGCAGCTTCTCCTTGCCGTAGGTCTGCAGGATAGCGTTGGTCAGGATCATCAGGCAGATGAAGATGAGGGCGATGCCCAGCACCTGAAGATGGGGGCCCGCCGCCAGGGCATCCTCCCGCTGGGCCGGCAGCACCAGGACCATGATGGGCGTGGAGAGGACACTGAGGCCGATGCCCGCCGGCAGGGCCAGAATGGCGATGATGCGGAAGGCGGAGGAGATGATCCGGTCCGCTCCGGCATGGTCCTGCCGGGCCAGAGCCGCCGCCGCGAATGGAATCAAGCTCATGGTCACCGGGTACACGAAGGAGGCCACCATGTTGGGCATATCCATGGCCATGCTGTACTGGCCGTTCAGGGCGGCGGCCGATTCCTCCGACAGCAGCAGGGCGTTCTGCAGCTGGCCCATGACGATCTTGGTGTCGATGATGTTCAGGATGCTCATTGCGGAGTTGCTGAGGGTGATGGGGATGCCAATGGCCAGGATCTGCCGGATCAGATGGCTGCTGCCGGAGGGGACATCCAGGGACTGTGTCCGATTCCGGTGCTTCGTCAAATATCCCACCAAAAACAGCATGGAGACCGCCGTGCCCGCCGTGACGCCCAGGATGGCCGCGGCGGCGCCCATCTCCAGGCTCATGCCGATGCGCAGTACATACCACGCCAGCGGCAGACCGATGGCCAGTTTCAAAAGCGCCTCCAGTACCTGGGAAACCGCCGTAGGCGTCATGTTGCCCTGGCCCTGGGTGTAGCCCCGCATGCAGGCCAGCAGGCACACGCAGAACACCGCCGGAGCCAGCGCCCGGATGGGCTGGGCCGCCAGGCTGTTCTCCAGAAACCCTGCCAAGCCCTCTGCCTGGAAGAACATAAACAGGGCGCCCACCGTGCCCAGGACGAAAAACAGCACGATGGCGGTGCGGAAAATCTTCCGCTTCTCGTTCTCCCGTCCCTGGGCATGGGCCTGGCTGGTCAGCTTGGAGATGGCCAGAGGCAGGCCCGCCGTGGAGAAGGTCAGCAGGAAATTGTAAATCTTATAGGCAGTGTCGAAATACGTCTTGCCGGGGCCGCCCAGGATGTTGTTCAGGGGGACTTTGTAGAAGAACCCGATAAATTTCACCACAACGACAGCTGCGGCCAGGATGGCGGCGCCGCCCAGGAAGGATTGCTTTTTTTGATTAGACATGAAGCGATTACCTCAAATTACAACAGAGAACTAGGGCGGCGGAATCTGCTGCCCCTATGAGCCTATGGCCTGCCGCTGCCGTTTATAACCGGGCCAGACACGCCTTTACCAGGGCGGAGAACTGGGGCCCCGCCGTGGCGGCGGCGGCAAGCACCTCGTCGGAGGAAAGAGGCTGGTCCAGCACCCCGGCCCCCATATTGGTGCAGAGCGTGAAGCCCAGCACATCCATGCCGCAGTGGGCGGCCACAATGGCCTCCGGCACCGTGGACATGCCCACGGCGTCCGCGCCCAGCACCCGGGCGGCACGGACCTCCGCCGGCGTTTCGTACTGGGGGCCGGGGAAGTACATATAGACGCCCTGGCGCAGGGGGATGGACAGCTCCTCCGCGGCCTCCCGGGCGGTGTCCTGGAGTCGGGGCGTGTACACATGGCTCATGTCCGGGAACCGGGGGCCGAACTCCTCCAGATTGGGGCCGCAAAGGGGGCTGACACCGAAGAGTTTGATGTGGTCGGTAATCAGCATGATGTCCCCGGCAGAGAAGGCGGTGTTCACCGCGCCGGCAGCGTTGGTGACTACCAGCGTTTCCGCCCCCAGCAGCCGCAGCACCCGGACAGGATAGCTGACATCCTCAAAGGACCAGCCCTCATAGGTGTGGAGGCGGCCCTGCATCACCGCCACGTCCTGACCCGCCAGGCGGCCGAACACGAACCGGCCCGCGTGGTCCGGGGCGGTGGATCGCTTCATGTGGGGCACATCCTCATAGGGGACGGCAATGGGGGACTCCACTTCGTTGCCCAAAGAGCCCAGGCCGGAGCCCAAGATCAGCAGGCACCGGGGGCGGAACGCCCCCAGGCGGTCTCTCAGCGCCTGGGCGCTCTCCTGATATTGTGCGAATGTATATTCCATCTTACGCTTCCTCCTTACAGCTTTTGGCCGCATTCCCGGCAGAATACGTCGCCGCTCCGGGCGGCCGCCCCGCAGAAGGGGCACACCGCGCCGCCCTGCAGCCGAGCGATCTCCCGCTCCAGCCGGTCGATCTGCTGGCGGAGCCCGTCGATCTCCTGAAGCTTTGCCAGCAGTACCTCGGACTCCGTGAGGGTGCCGGTGTGGGTGGCGTAGATCATCTCCCCCACCTCCCGCAGGGCGGTGCTCACCGCTCCCTTCAGGTCCATGATCCGGATATTCAGCTTGGCCACGGACAGGAGCTCCCCCGCCCGCTTTCCCATGCCGTAGGCGGCATCCGCCGCACTGCCGCCCACCTGGGAGGCAGTGCGCTGCACCGCGTCCAGCAGTTCCTGCAACCGCTCATTCATGGCTTGTATGACCTCCAAAGAAAGATTGGGGCAGAGGGGCAGCCCCGCTCAGCTGGGATAGATGCTGCCGCCGATGAACTCCCGCACCAGGGAGCTGGGGGCGATGTTGGACTCCTCCATGATCTCGATCCGCTCAAATCCCCGGAGGATGTCGTCCGCGATCTCGTACTTGCCCTGGGGCAGCGCCTCCAGCAGGGGGACCACGAAGGGCTTCAGCACCGCCACCTCATCCGGCAGGGAGGAGTCGAACATCAAGTCCGCATTCTCCTTATAAGGGGAGATATACAGCTTTTCCCCCCGGCGGACATTGGGCCACATCTTCAGGGTGAAGTTGGCGTCGCTGCCCCGGAACTTGTAGTCCCGGACGATCCGGCGGCACAGGCGCAGCCAGGGGTGCTGGAACACCACGGCGCCGTCCTCGTCCACCACATTGGACCGGGCCGCGATATACAGCTTGAAGGCCTTGGGATTCTTTCCCACGATCACATCGTTCAGGGCGTGGATGCCCTCAAAGATAGCCAGCTCGTCGGGCCCCAGCTTCAGCGGCTGAGACAGGATGTCGGAGCGCATCTGTCGGGCGAACTCGTACTTGGGCACGTGGATGGTCTCCCCCCGGTCCAGCATGGAGAAGTGTCGGTTCAGCAGCTCGATGTCGAGGCAGAAGGGAGACTCGTAGTCGATGGCGCCCTCCCGGTTCCGGGGCGCCGTCTCCGGGTCGATGGTGTTGAAGTAGTTGTCCATGGAGATGGTGTGGGTCTGGATGCCCATTTTCTCCAGCTGCTCTTCGATCTTCAATGCCGTGGTGGTCTTGCCGGAGCCGGAGGGGCCGGACAACAGGATGATGCGGGACTCCTTCCGGTGATCGGCAATCTTCTGGGCCGCCGTCTCCACTTTTTTGGCAAAGGCGGCGTCGCACGCCTCCGCAAAGCCCTTGGGGTCAGAGCGGACAGCGTCGTTGATCTCTTTCAGGGAATAGGCCATGGCGATGCTCCTTTCACAGTGCTTCATAAAAGGCGGCGAAGGCGGTCTGGTTGGCCTGCCACTTCTCCGGCCGCTGGATATACTCGGTGGGATATTTCACGTTGAACGCCCGCTGGATCTGGTTGGTGCCCGGCACCACCATCTTGGTGGACCCGGCGGCGCCGAAGGACAGGATGGAGCACAGCTCCGACATGATGTCCACGTTGTACCAGCACTCGCCGCCGCTGCGGCACCAGCCGATGTTCTCAAAGCTGCCGGACATGTACTTCTGCCGGTATAGGTAGTAGGGACGGTATCCGGCGGTCCGGAGGGTGGGAGAGGCGTAATCCAGCATCTCGGCCACCGTCTCCGCGCCGGGGATCCGCAGTCCCTCCGTCAGGATGCGGCTGCCCTTTTTCAGCGCCAGGGTGTGGACGGTGATATCGTCGGGGCCGTAGGTCAGGCACCGGTCCAGGGACCGGCGGAAGCCCTCCGCCGTATCCTCCGGGAGTCCGGCGATCAGGTCCATGTTCACGTGGGGGAAGCCGCACCGGGCCACCAGCTCCATGGCGCGGTCGATGTCCGCAGCCGTGTGGCACCGGCCGATGGCCCGCAGCACGTTCTCTTCAAAGGTCTGGGGGTTCACCGAGACCCGGGTGACCCCGTGGGTGCGGAGCACCACCAGCTTTTCCGCCGTGATGGTGTCCGGCCGGCCCGCCTCCACAGTGATCTCCTCACAGGCGGTACGGTCGAAGGAGGTCTCGAAAGCAGTGAGGACCCGGTCCATCTGCTCCGCCGTCAGGGTGGTGGGGGTGCCGCCGCCCATGTAGAAGGTCCGCACCCGCAGTCCCGCCCGGCGAACCATCTCGCCGCCGGCGGAGATCTCCCCACACAGGGCGTCCACATAAGGGGGCACCAGGGCAAAGCTCCGCTCCACCGACTGGCTGACAAAGGAGCAATAGGCGCACCGGGTTGGGCAGAAGGGAATGCCCACGTACACGTCAATGTCCCGCTTCTCCAGCCGCCGGGCGGCCTTGGCCGCGGTGGCGCCGGTCTCCAGGGCCAGGGCGGCCCGGGAGGGGGTGACGAAATAGTGCTCCTCCAAATACGCCCGGGCCTCTTCCGGGGACTTCCCGTCCTCCAGGGCCCAGGTCACCGGCTTGTCGGGCCGGACGCCGGTGAGCATTCCCCAGGGGGGCGTCACGCCGGTGACCGCCCGGGCCGCCAGGAAGAAGCAGGCGCCGACGGCGTGGCGGCGGAGGCCCTCCCGCTGGAAATCGCCGCCGGAGAGGGGCTCCTGATAGGTCTGCTCGGTGGTCTTGCCGCCCCGGCAGAGGGAGACCGCCACCCGGCAGAGGTCCCCCGTCTCCTCCAGCGAGATCACGGCCCAGCTGTCATCGCCTGGGGTGATCGGCTCGTAGACAGGCAGTTCCCCGGGGAACAGATTCATCAGGCTCTGCTCCACCACATACCGCTCGTCATGGCCGCGGAAAACCAGTTTCATGGGCGCGCCCTCCTCACTGCATGGCCTGGAGCAGATAGGGGTTCCAGCGCCGCTCCCGGTCCAGGGTGGATGCCTCCATGTGGCCGGGCAGGACCCGGAGGTCTCCCTCCAGCTGCCCCAGCCGCCGCAGAGAGGCCATCATCTTCTCCATGGACCCGCCGGGGAAGTCCGTCCGGCCGCAGGAGCCCGCAAAGAGCGTATCCCCGCAGAAGAGGGCGTCTTGGCACCGGAGGGTGACAGACCCCTCGCTGTGGCCGGGGGTGGCCAGAACGGTCACCGTCAGGCCGCCCACAGCCACCGTGTCCCCCTCGTCGTAGTCCCGCACGTCCCCGCTGAGGAGCGGGAACAGCTGCTGGGTGCAGGCATCGGCGTACACATCCCGGCGATTCAGATACACCGGGGTCTCCGGCCATTTGGCCTGGAGCTCTCCCACAGCGCCGGTGTGGTCGTAGTGGCCGTGGGTCAGCAGGATGGCGCAGGGCACACAGCCGGTTTCCGCCACCGCGGCGGCGATCCGCGCCCCATCCCCGCCGGGATCAATGACGGCGCAGGTCTTGGCATCCTCGTCGCAGAGGAGATAGCAGTTGGTGCCGATGGGGCCCACCTGCAAGCACTTGATCTTCATGGGAGACCTCCCTTGCCAAATGAAAATATCAGAGGCAGGCGGCGGAAATCCCGCCCGCCCATGTGTGGAATGGACAAATGCCCTGTCACTCCGCAGGGCGGATCATGCCCGCGTCCCACAGGGTCTCAAAGGTGTTCACAGCGCCGCCGTGCTCCACGATCTTTCCGCCCTCCACCCGGTCGATGTTCACGCCGGTGAAGATCAGGCGTTTTCCCGTGGGGACTGTTCCGGGCCAAGGGCCCAGGTGGGTCCCCTCCATAACACACTCGGAGACGACATACGGCGCGGCCCAGTGCTGGCGGAGGATGCGGACCGTGTAATCCGGATACGTCTCCCGCAGAGCCGCCAGATGCCGCACCATGCCGCCGGGACCCAGGGGAGTGGTCCACTCCCCCTGGCGGAGCACGCAGCCCTCCTCGACGAAGCGGGGCAGGTCCTCCAGACGGTGCTGGGAGACCACGGTCTCATAGAACGTCCGCACCAGCTCCGGCGGCGCCATTTCGCCGCCGCCCTGCGCCGCTTCCCTCATAAGGGCCGCTCTGTGTCGAAGAGGATGGTGACGGGGCCGTCGTTCCGGGAGTCCACCTGCATATCAGCGCCGAACTCCCCATGCTGAACGTCGAAGCCCCGCTCCCTGCAGTGAGCCATGAATCGCTCATACAGGGGGATGGCCGCGTCCGGCTTGGCGGCGCCGGTAAAGCCGGGGCGGCGGGAGGAGGTGTCCGCGTACAGGGTGAACTGGGACACCACCAGCAGGGCACCGCCTGTCTGCTCCAGATTCAGATTCATTTTGCCGTTTTCATCCTCAAAGACCCGCAGGTTGCAGATTTTCTCCGCCAGGCGGTCGGCGGTCTCCTCGGTGTCGTTGGGTCCCACGCCCAGCAGCACCAGGAAGCCACGGCCGATCCGGCCGTTGACGTTCCCGGCAATGGTTACGGAGGCACCAGCCACCCGTGTCACAACTGCACGCATACAATGGATTCCTTTCTATGGTTCACTCAAAATGGAAGGCTTCTATTTCTGCGGGGAATATCAGCCATGCTGACGGCCGTGCAGATGCGCCCCCATTCTCTTTTTGTCAGCGCCAAAAAGAGAACGCGCCGCGCCCGGTATAAGAGAAAAAGGCGCTTTGGCCGCAACTTTACACATGCGTGCAAAGTTGCTGTACGGGGGGCGGCGCGAGAGGGTGCCTGCGTGTTTGCGAGGGTCCCCCGACGGGCGCGGCGGGGTGCGGTGCAGACTTAGCGGCGGATTCCCGCGGCGTAGTGCGTCTTGGATTGGAGGACACGGGCGCATTTGAACCGCTCCTCTTTTCCTGTCTCGCGCTGCGGCGCTCCCCGTATTTCCGTCACCAGTGTTCCACTGGCTCCTCCTTCCGCGCGTTCCGCTTGCCCGCAGGGAGCACGCCGCATCCGTAAGACGGCAGAGCCACCAACAGCTGCGCAGTCGCTACGCGCTGCCTGGGCGGTTGTGGCGGCTTGTGCTGGCGGGCGGACAAGGGCGTCCGCCCCTACCGGGCTTGTGGCCTTCGTCACCCTCGCAAGGGCCGACACGCAGGTCGGCCCCCACAAAATGCGCAAGGCCGACGGTATCTCCGTAGGGGCCGATGCCTTTATCGGCCCGCTACGCCAGTTCCCCCGAGGGGCAGCCAGCGGCAGCGAAAAGAGAAGCAATTCCATGCGATAACCACCCCGACAAGGTTGGTACTCCCGCCATGGGACGGCAGTTAGGAAAATCGCAGAAGGCCCAAGCGTGCCCGAAGGCGGGCCAAAATCGGCGCTTGCACCGATACGTCGACCTCCGTCAGCGCGGAGGGCCACTGCACCGCAGCGCGCCACACACTTTTCTCTTTAGACCGTGCACGGCCCATTTCTCTTTTGGCAAGACCGAAAGGGGCCCCCGCCGCGCCCCGCGCGGTGGGGAGAGGAGGAGCAAGGGAGCGGGCGCAGTTTTCGCCGCAGGCGGAAACGGAGCTGAGCGGACTTTGCGACGACGACAATGGGGGGCGCATCCCCCGTGGAAGCGGCCCCCTGCGGGAGCAGAATCCCCCGTGGCCGCCGTTCGGCGGCCCAAATCATCTCCGGGCGGTTGATCGCCGCCCCTACATCCCCCCCGGAAGCTCTTCCGCCATCGAATCACCCCCGGCGGAAGCCTCTCTCACCCCGCCGGTCGGTTGACCTTCAGCACCCCGGAGATCTGGTTCAGCTTGTTCATGACGGACTTCAGCTGGGCGCCGTCCTTCACCCGGATCTCCAGCCGGAAGATGGCAAACTGGTCCTCTGTACTGCGGGAGTTGATGCCCAGCACAAAGGTATTCGTCGTGGAGAGGGCAGCGGAGATGTCCAGCAGCAGGCCCTGCCGGTCCTTGCACACCACCTCCAAAATCGTGGGATAGCTGTCGTTGGTGTCGCCGCCCCAGGAGACCTTGATCCAGCGCCCCTCCTGCCCCGGCTGGGATCGCTTCTCCTCCGAGGCGTTGGGACAGTCGCACCGGTGGACGGACACGCCGTACCCTCGGGTGATAAAGCCGATGATGTCGTCCCCCGGCACCGGGGTGCAGCACTTGGAGAACTTCACCAGGCAGTTATCCAGGCCCTCCACGATGATGCCCTGCTCGCTCTTCACCCGCTTGGGAGCGGAGGGCTGTTTGGCAGGCTCCGCCGGTTTGGCCTCCGCCAGCTCCTCGGCGGCCTTTTCCGCCTGGTGGAGCTTCGCCACCCGGTTCAGCTCCCCCTGGATCCGGCTCACTGCCTTCTGGGCGGTGAAGCCGCCGTAGCCGATGGCGGCGTACATGTCGTCCAGAGAGCCGTAGGACACCCGCTTCAACAGCACCGGCAGCATCTCCGGCGAGAGAACGTCCTTCATGGAGATGCCGCAGTGCTTCAGCTCCGCCTCGAAGGCGGCACGGCCGTTTGCGATGTTCTCCTCTTTCTTCTCCTTCTTGAACCACTGGCGAATCTTGCTGCGGGCCTCGCTGCTTCTGGCAATCTTCATCCAGTCCCGGCTGGGACCCTTGGCGTTCTTGGAGGTGAGGATCTCCACGATGTCGCCGTTTTTCAGCACATGGTCCAGCGTGACGATCCGGCCGTTCACCTTGGCGCCCACCATCCGGTTGCCCACGGCGGAGTGGATGGCGTAGGCAAAGTCGATGGGCGTGGCGCCGGCGGGCAGGTTCTGCACGTCGCCGCCCGGTGTGAAGACGAACACCTCATCGGAGAACATATCGATCTTCAGAGAGTGGATATAGTCCTCTGCGTCCGCGCCCTCCTGGTTTTCCAGCAAACGGCGGACCCACTCGTAGCGCCCTTCGGTGCCGGCGCCCTGGCCGTTCTGCTTGTATTTCCAGTGGGCGGCCACGCCGTACTCGGCGATCTCGTGCATCTCCTTGGTGCGGATCTGCACCTCGAAGGGCAGGCCGTCCGCGCCGATGACCGTGGTGTGGAGGGACTGATATCCGTTGGGCTTTGGAGTACCGATATAGTCCTTGAAGCGGCCCAGAATGGGCTTGTAGAGATCATGGATGACACCCAAAACGTTGTAGCAGTCCCCCACCGTGTTCACGATCACCCGGAAGGCGAACAGGTCGAAGATCTCGTCCAGGCTCTTGTTCTGGTTGAACATCTTCCGGTAGATGGAGTAGGGATGCTTCATCCGGCCGTAGACGATGTGATCGATGTCCAGCTCCTTCAGCCGGTCGTCGATCTGGATCTGGATGCGGCGCATGAAGTCCTCGTACTCCTGGTGCTTGGCCTCCAGCTTGGAGACGATTTCCTCGTAGCCAATGGGGTCCAGATATTTTAAGGACAGGTCCTCCAGCTCCCACTTGATGCGCTGCATACCCAGCCGGTGGGCGATGGGGGCGTAGATCTCCATAGTCTCCAGAGACTTCTGCTTCTGCTTGGCGGGAGACTGGTACTCCATGGTCCGCATGTTGTGGAGCCGGTCGGAGATCTTGATGAGGATCACCCGGATGTCCTTGCTCATGGCGATGAGCATCTTCCGCAGGTTCTCCATCTGCTCGTCTTCCTTGGTGGCGTACTGGATGCGGGTCAGCTTGCTGACGCCTTCCACCAGGTCGGCGATGGTGGGTGAAAAGAGTTTGGATACCTGTTCGTGGGTGGCGGCGGTGTCCTCGATGACGTCGTGGAGCAGGGCGGCCTCGATGGACTCGCTGTCCAGCCGCAGCTCCTCCGCCACAATCTGCGCCACCGCCAGGGGATGGATGATATAGGGCTCCCCGCTCTTGCGCTTCTGGTCCTTGTGGGCCTCTGCCGCAAATTCAAAGGCCGCCCGGATGTGCTGGAAGTCTGCCGCAGGATTGTAGCCCCGGACAGTCTTTTCCAGGTTCTCATACTGTTCCTGAATGGTCATGACACAACACCTCCACTCTTGCCGGCAGCGTCCTCCCGCAGGCGGGACAGATAGGGGCAGGCGAAGAGATCCACCTTCCCCTGGATGGGATTCAGCGAAAGCGTCACCTGGTCCCCCTGGACGGACAGGGCGATCAGGCCCCGCTCCTGGAACACGGCCAGGGCCAGGCCGGCCCGGAGGAAGCTCTCACACCCGCCGGAGAGTGCCGACAGCCGCCGCAGAAAGGGCAGCATCTCCTCCTCCGCCTTTCCCCGGCGGAGCTGCCGCTCCAGCACGGTCCAAAAGGCGGCGAACTGGCTGCGGGACGCCTGGAGCCGGGCCCGCTCCTGCCCGGTGAGGCCCTCTCCCGCCACGAGGCGGTGGAGCAGGTCCAGGTCCGCTGCCTCATGGCGGCTGGGGGTCAGGGAGGGGCGGATGTCGATGAGCTGCAGCTGCAGGGTGGTATTGCCCCGGAAGGTATTGGCCTGGAGATAAAAGGCCGCGTCCACCCGCATGCCCGCCGCCACGCCGCACGTCTCCTCCGTCATGGAGAAGAAGATGGCGTCAAACCGGCACGTGCCCTTGGAGAGGCGGAGCTTCAGGTGCTTCCCCTGGCCCACGGGCTGCAGGACGTCCACCGTGGCGCCCAGCAGGGCGAACACCGGCCGGGGGTTGCCCGCGCCATAGGGCTCCAGCTGGTCCAGCTGCTCCACCTCCGCCAGCGTCACCTCGCCGGGGCAGGAGATGGGCGCGTCCACGTCCAGGCAGGATACCGCCCGTTCCCCGCCGGAGGCGGAGCGGACATACCGGTTCATCCGGGCCCGGAAGGCGTCGATGTTCTCCTCGGAGATGGTAAAGCCCGCCGCCAACTCGTGGCCGCCGAAGCCCTCCAGCAGGTCGGCGCAGGACTCCAGCGCGGAAAACAGGTTGAACCCGCCGTAGGACCGGCAGGAACCCTTGCCCACGCCGTCTTTCAGATGAATCATGAAGCTTGGGCAGGCGTACTTCTCGCTGAGGCGGGAGGCCACAATCCCCACCACGCCCTGGTGCCAGTCCTCGCTGGAGAGGACCAGGGCGCTGCGGTCCTCGGCCCGGAGGCGCTCGATCTTCTCGGTGGCGTCGGCGCAGATGGCCTGCTCTACCGCCTGCCGCTCCCGGTTTAGGTCACACAGAGCCTTTGCCAGCTCCTCGGCCCGGGCGGGGTCATCGGTCTCCAGCAGGTCCGCGGCCAGATCCGCCGCGCCCATGCGGCCGGCGGCGTTGATCCGGGGGGCCAGCACAAAGCCGATCTGGACAGAGGTGATGGGCTTGCCCAGAAGCCCCGCCTCCTTCAGCAGGGCGTGGACGCCCACGAAGTCCGTGTGGGGCAGGGCCTCCAGCCCGCAGAAGGCGATGGTGCGGTTCTCCCCCTCCATCCGCATCACGTCGGCGATGGTGCCAATGGCCGCCAGGGTGCAGTACCGGGCGAACAGGGCATCCTCCCGGCTCTCGCCTCCCAGGGCCAGCACCAGCTTCAGCGCCACACCCACTCCCGCCAGATGCTTGAAGGGATAGGGGCAGTCGCTGCGGTGGGGGTCCACCACTGCCAGCGCCCGCGGCAGTTCCTCCTTGCACTCATGATGGTCGGTGATGACCACATCCAGCCCGATGGAGGCAGCGAAGTCCACCTCCTCGTTGCCGGTGATGCCGCAGTCCACGGTGATCATCAGCGTGGCGCCCTGGTCCCGCAGGCCTTGGATGGCCTCCTTGGACAGGCCATAGCCCTCCTCGATCCGGCGGGGGATATGCCGCAGGCAGCGGACGCCGCAGCTTTTGAGATAGTCCATCAGCAGAACCGTGGAAGTGATGCCGTCCACGTCGTAGTCGCCGAACACGGCGATGGTCTCCCCCTGGCTGATCGCCCGCTGGATGCGGGCGACGGCTTTGTCCATATCCCGCATCAGCATGGGGGACATGCTGAGGCTCCTGTCCCGCTCCAGCGCCTCGGCCGCCGCCTCGGCAGTGGTGACACCCCGGGCCGCCAGGACCGTGGAGAGGAGATAGGGGTATCCGGCACTCCGCAGGAGGGCAACGTCCCGCTCAGCCGGGGTCCCGATGTTCCATTTTTTGAATCTCATGGCACGTTCCCTCCCTTTCAAAGGTAATAAAAAGCCATCATAACTAAATTATTATAGCAGGCAAGGGGTGAAACGTAAAGGTTTTTCTGCGTTCCGACACCGTTCGTTTGACGGCGGCGGCAGATTCTGGTACAATGGCATACCGACAGAGGGCGAATCCGGGCATCTCTGCCAGAATCTGAAAGAAATCTGACGCTAAAGGAGCGAAGAATGACAACATGAAAAGACGACTGCAATGGTTCTGTTCCTGCGCGCTGCTCTGCGCCCTGCTGGTGACAGCGGCGCTGCCGGCGCCCGCGGCAGCGGCCTCCACCGGCTTTTCCGACGTGCCGGAGAGCCACTGGGCGGCGGACTCCATCCGTCGGGCTGTGGACCTGGGCCTGTTCCAGGGGCAGACGCCCACCCGCTTCGGCTTGGGGGCTCCCATGACCCGGGGGGCCTTTGTGGTGGCCCTGTGCCGCCTGTTCGGCTGGGAGATGGTAACACCGGAGGCCGGGTCCTATACGGACAACCAGGACAAGAGTGCCTGGTATTACAGCGCGGTGGAGACCGCCTATGCCAACGGGGCCATCACCCGGCAGACGGATACGTTCCGCCCCCGGGAGCCCATCACCCGGGAGGAGCTGGCGGTCATGCTGGTGCGGGCTATGGGCTACGGCACCATCGCCGGTTTGGCCCAGGACCTGCCCATGCCCTTCCGAGATGTGACCACCAACGTGGGCTATATCGCCATGGCCCATGAGCTGGGGCTGGTGAACGGCACTGCGGCCACCACCTTCTCCCCGGATCAGACTGCCACCCGGGAGCAGGCGGCGGTCATGCTGATCCGGCTGTATGACAGCTATCACGCCGCGGCCCCGGAGAAAACCGGCATCGCCTATTCCGCGGAGGGTCTGACAGACCTGACCGGCTATGGCGCCGTGGCGGTGGGCGGCGCCCGGCTGATCTACGCCGGGGAGTCCCGGCTCGCCGGTACCCCCGATGCAGAGACCGCAGCCGCCCTGCAGGAGACCATCACCGCCGCCGGTGCCGTGCCGCTGCTGCATGTGGGCGGGAGCGCCTCGGCACTGAAGGATGACCCCAGCCACACCGCAGAGGTGCTGGCGGCCGCGGTGGAGAGCGGCGGTTATGAGGGGCTGTTTCTGGACCTGGCGGAGCTCTCTTCTGCCCAGAAGAAGGATTTCACCGCGCTGGCGGAGGCGCTGCGGGCCGAACTGGGAGAGGACCGGCTGCTCTATTTGATGGTGGAGGCGCCCGTCTGGCAGGGAGCCGCGTACAACGGCTATGACTATGCCGCCCTGAGTGAGCCGGCCGACAAGCTGGTGGTGCGGGTGGCGGACTATGGCGACGTGTCCGAGGACTTCCCCATCGCCCCCCTGGCGCCGCTGGAGGAGGTCTACTACGCCCTGGCCGAACTGGCGGACCAGGTGGATTCCGACTGTCTCAGCCTGCTGCTGACCACCACGGGCTCCGCCTGGACGGATGGGCGGCACACCGGCCAGGCCTCCGCCGCCGAGATCGAGCAGCTGCTGTCCGCCTCCCAGACGAAAGATTACTACTCCGACCGCTACGCCTGCGCCTATCTCACCTCCGGCAGCGGGGACACCGCGGTGTGGTATCTCAACGGCGAGGCCGCCCTGGAGCGGGCCCGGATGGCTGCTTTCTTCGGCGTGGACCAGCTGTGCCTCAGCGACCTGTCCTCTGTGGCGGACTATGACAATTACAATCTGCTGGAGGGGCTGGACGCCGGATCCTCCCAGGTGCAAATCTGAAACCTGAAAAACGCCGCCTCTGCCAGTTGGCAGAGGCGGCGTCTGTGTATATGGGAAAGCGCAGCAGCCTTACAGGAACTTCTGCATCCCGTCGGTAGCCAGGGAGAGGTCGGCGCTGATGGTGACGGTGAACTTGATGTTGTTCTTCTCGCCAAAGGCGTCCAGCCAGTTCAGGAAATTCTCGGTGTCCTTGTCCACTTCCCGGCCGATGGTCTTGCACAGGTTGTCGATGAACACATGGGAGATATCATAGTTGCCCGCATACAGGCCGCTGATGAAGCCCCGGAAGAGCTCGTAGCTGTCCAGATTGTACTCCTGGGCGTCGATCAGGCGGATGTGGTAGTGGATATCGTATGTCATGGTGCGGTTAGCCTCGATGCAAACCACGTTGCCGGGCTCGTCCTTCGCCGCGTTGTTGATCAGTTCAATGAGCTGCTTGGTCTTGCCGGAGCCCTTCACGCCCATAATCAGTCTGACCATAGTAATCACTCCTGTCAATTAAAGTCGCTGGGGGAAATTCGGTATGTTAAGCATACCACAAGATCGCGTGAAAAACAATGGAGAAATGAAGATTCAAACTTTGTTCATAATGGAGATTGACAGTGGGCGGCAGGACGGGTGCCGTCCAATCCGAGGCTGGTCACCCCTCCAGCTTGCTCTCCAGCTGCGCCCGCCGGTCCTCATAGCCCGGCTTGCCAAGCAGGGCGAACATATTCTTCTTGTAGGCCTCCACCCCCGGCTGATCGAAGGGGTTCACGTCCAGCAGATAGCCGGAGAGGCCGCAGGCGTACTCGAAAAAGTAGATCAGCTGCCCCAGGTCTGCCGGCGTCCTGCCGGAGGTCTCCACGATCAGGTTGGGCACGCCGCCCTCCGTGTGGGCCAGCAGGGTGCCCTCCATGGCCCGGTCCCGGATGAAGTCCAGGGACTTGCCCGCCAGGAAGTTCAGCCCGTCGCCGTCCGCCTCGTCCACCGGGACTGTCAGCTGTCGGTCGGAGGGACCCAGGCGCACCACGGTCTCAAACATCAGGCGCTTGCCCTCCTGGATGTACTGGCCCATGGAGTGGAGGTCCGCGGTGAACTCCACGCTGGCGGGGAAGAGGCCCTTGCCCTCCTTGCCCTCGCTCTCGCCGAAGAGCTGCTTCCACCACTCCGCCATGAACCGGAACGCCGGGTCATAGCAGGCCAAGAGCTCAATGGACCGGCCCGCCCGGTACAGCTCGTACCGGATGGCGGCGTACCGCCAGGCAGAGCACCGGAAGGAAGCTTCGGTGCAGGTCTCCATCATCTCCGCCGCTCCCTGCATCAGGGCGGTGATATCCACCCCGGCCACGGCGATGGGCAGCAGGCCCACGGCGGTCAACACGCTGTATCGGCCGCCCACGTCGTCGGGGACCACCAAGGTCTCCCACCCCTCGCTGTCTGCCAGGGACTTCAGGGCGCCCCGGGCCTTGTCCGTGGTGGCGTAGATCCGCTCCCGGGCACCCTCCCGGCCGTACTTCTTCTCCAAGGCCGCCCGGAAGAAGCGGAAGGCCACGGCGGGTTCGGTGGTGGTGCCCGACTTGGAGATCACGTTGACGGAGAAATCCACGTCCGCCACCAGGTCCAGCACCTCCCCCATGGCGTCGGAGGAAAGGCCGTTGCCCACAAAGTAGATGTTGGGCGTATCCTTGCGCTTCAGGTTGTAATTGGGAGAGCGCAGGCAGTCGATGACACCCCGGGCGCCTAAGTACGAGCCGCCGATCCCGATGACCACCAGGGCCTGGGAGTTGGCCCGGATCCGGGACGCGGCCGCCTGGATGCGGGCGAACTCCTCCCGGTCATAGTCCCGGGGCAGATGGACCCAGCCGGTGAACTCTCCGCCGGCACCGCTGCCGCTCTGGAGCTTCTCATGGGCCCGCTTCAGCCGCGGCGCCAGGACCTCCTCATAGGGCAGGGGCAGAAAAGACTGTAATTGGAACGATTTGACATCCAGCATCATGACCGGCCTCTCTTTCGTAAAGCTGCGCGGGTTTGTTGCTTTATTATACCATGCCCCGAAACGGGACACAAGGGAAAGCGGTCGCAATCCGCCGGGATTTCAGGGGGTGCAGCGCCCCCCGCCGCCGTCAGCCGCAGAGGAAGGCCGTCCGCAGCATCTGGACCAGCATCTGGCCGAAGGTGACCCGTGGGATCTCCTCTCCTGCCAGGATGGGCAGCTCCGCCACGACCTCTTCCCCGGAGGTGATGGTGAGGGTCCCCAGTTGACTGCCCGCCGCCACCGGCGCCTCCACAGAGTCCGCCAGGGTGACCAGCTGCTGCAGGCTGCCCGCCTTGGCCTTTTCCAGCAGGAGGTGCGTGTTCTCCCCCAGCACCGGCTGCACTGTGGCCTGGGTCCCCAGGGACACGGGCACCGGCGGCAGGGCGGACTCCGGCACCACATTCTCCAGCGTGTAGGTGGAAAAGCCGTAGTTCAGCAGATTGGTGGCATCCTCAAACCGCTGGGTGGAGGTTGGTGCCTTCATGATGACGGCGATCAGTTCCATGCCGTCCCGCTCGGCCGTACCAGAGAGGCAGTACAGCGCACTGTCTGTTGAGCCGGTCTTCAGGCCGGTGGCTCCCTGGTAGAAGCGGATCAGGCGGTTGGTGTTCACCAGGGAGGAGGCCCCGTCCCGCAGGGAATCCATCCAGATGGTGGTGTACTGGCGGATGTCCGGGTGGTTTCGGATCAGTTCCCGGCTCATAAGGGCGATGTCGTATGCGGAGGTGACATGCCCCTCCGCCGGCAGGCCGGTGGCATTACAGAAGTGGGTATCGGCCATGCCCAACTCCGCGGCCCGCTGGTTCATTCGCTCCACAAAGGCCTCCTCGCTGCCGGCCACCGTCTCCGCCAGCGCCACGGCGCAGTCGTTGGCAGAGACAACGCACACCGCCTTCAGCATATCGCTGACCGTCATCTGCTCATTCTCCTTCAGCCAGATCTGGCTGCCGCCCATGGAGCAGGCGTGGGCCGACGCGGTGACCACGTCGTCATAGTGGAGCTGTCCGGCGTCGATGGCCTCCATGGTCAGCAGCAGCGTCATGACCTTGGTGACGCTGGCGGGCTCCAGCTTGGCATGTTCGTCCTTGGCGAAGAGGACGGTGCCCGTCTCCTTTTCCATCAGCAGAGCCGAGGGCGCGGATACTTCCAGCGCCTGGGCACTGCTCCCCAGCGCCAGCAGGGCGCACAGCAGCACGACGAGTTTTTTCATGGTGATCCCCCTTTGCTTCGATGGTAGAATCTATGTCCGCGAAAAGGCGTTCATGCCGGAGAAGATTTGGGGGTTGCAAAATATGAAGCGGTCTGGTATAATAACAACTCAGATGCGGCTGTAGTTCATCGGTAGAACGGCAGCTTCCCAAGCTGCATAGGTGGGTTCGACTCCCATCAGCCGCTCCAAAAGAAAATGCGACTTGTTTCGACAAGTCGCATTTTCTTTTGGGTTTCGCTCCCGTTGGTCGCTCCACCCTTCAGTGATTGAAATGCTCGGGCGAAGTGAATTCGCCCTGCGCCAAGGTTTTGCCTGTGGTAAAACGCTTGTACGGCGCAAAGGCGCTGCCGGCCAGAAGGCCGGTTAGATGCTTCTCAAGAAAAATTGCAAATTTGAATGCAAGAGAGTTCGACCGACCTGAGAGGATTTGGATTGTTACCCCTTGCCATGAAAGAGAGACATCTGCTAAAAGCAGATGTCTCTCTTTCGTTCCG
>ERZ1673747.898-NODE-898-length-36607-cov-5.661168_pt1 | contig 36607 bp, 29 predicted proteins | sample MGYA00580220_ERZ1673747 | MGnify/ENA primary metagenome ERZ1673747 (study PRJEB41218, sample SAMN15661769) | gut metagenome | host: Homo sapiens | place: Canada: London | collected 2015-08-20/2019-03-30 | study: EMG produced TPA metagenomics assembly of...
AAAAAAATTCAATGCACAGCGCAATACGACATCGGACGGTAAGACTATGAGTGTTTCACTGCGTTCCGTTCCTTCCGGTACAGCCGCTGAGTATATTTCAACAGGAAAATATCAGCCTGAATGCTATACGCCTTCTAATACGCTTTTCGGGGAGCTTGTAAAGAACGAAGGTGTAGAGCTTACCGTAGAAACAGACCGTTTGGTCGGTAATGTGGCAGGCATTCTCGTATCCAAGAAAACAGGGGATATGCTGCGAGCAGACTATGGCGAAGCGTCTGTGAACACTGTTCTGAATGCAACCATCGATGGGAAAATGATGATGGGATATTCAAATCCCTATACCAGTGCCACCGGTCTTAATTTCCTGCTTTCCGCATTGGCAAGCGGCGGCAACGATAATATCGTCGATACGGCAGCAGTGGAGAATTTCCAGAAATTCCAAGCAAATGTTCCGCTTGTATCCTTTACTACACAGCAGATGGTCCAGTCTGCTGACAAGGGCGTTGTAGATGGTCTTGTGATGGAATATCAGTCTTATCAGAATGACCCGACCTTACAGCGCAATTATGAATTTATCCCATTCGGTGTACGACATGATAACCCACTGTATTCCATTGGGAATATCTCGGCCGAAAAGAAGGAAGTTATTGCTGCGTTCGTTTCCCTCTGTGCCCAGAATCAGGCAGAAGCGACGAAGGACGGGTTCAATGGTCTTGACGACTATGCATATACCGGCAAGGTATATGACGGCAATACCATCGCGCAGGCTCAGAGTGTCTGGAAGGAAGAAAAGGATTCCGGTATTCCTATCGTGGCGGAGTTCGTTGTTGATACTTCCGGGTCAATGCGCGGAGAACCTATCAATGCACTGAAAACGGCCATGATTAACACCATCCAGTATATCAATGACGACAACTATATCGGCATCATTGGCTTTGATTCGGACGTCAGAGAATACCTGCCTATTGACCAGTTCTCTCTGACTCAAAAAACTCTGTACAAGGGTGCTGTAAATTCCCTCGACGCGAACGGCAATACAGCTATGTATAACGGTCTTTGCGTTGCGATGGACCGTATCTATAAAAAATCTCAGGAACTCGGCGGAAATTGCACGCCAATCATCTTTGTCTTGACGGATGGTGACAGCAATACCGGTTACAAGTTCTCTGAGACAAAGGACATTATTGCAGGCATGAACATTCCCATCTATACCATCAGCTACAACTATGCAGCGGATAGTCTTTCGGAGCTCGCTTCCATTAACGAAGCCGCATCCATTGTTGGAAACAGCGAGGATATTACCTATAAGCTCCGCAACCTGTTCAATGCAGAGATGTAATTTCAAAGCGCGGTTTTATCCGCGCAGCTGCTCAAAAAAAGACAGCCTCCACGCGGCGAGCAGCGGGCAACGGGAAACACTCCCGGCGAATCGTCTTTCAGAACGGAAGGTAGGATATCGCTATGCGAGTACAACAGGTTCCGAACTCTCCCTATTTCATCCATTACGACGATTACGGTTATTGCTGTATATCCAAAAGTAAAGAAAGCCAAGAATCCATCCCGGAATCCGAGATGCAGGAGTTTCTTGACGCAGTAGCCAATGGCTTGCTCTACATTGAAAAGGAACGGAAGAGCAGATACCAGCGTATTGGCGAAGCTGAAAAAACAGCTTTTGCCAGAGGCGAAGCGGAAGGCAAAGAAGACAAGCTCATCGCCACAGTCAGGGAACTGGAGGAAAAGCAAGCATTAAGGGAAGAGCAGGAGAGCAAACTATACCACGAAGCGCTTAGTCACACTATATCTTTCAGAAGCACGAGAACAGAGTGGGTTCGCCTTAGTCGTGGAGGATGGTGAATAGCATGATAGGAAGCATTCCAATTCAAAATACCAGATTTTATCTGACAAGCATCGACGGTAAGAAATGGTTTATAACAGAATACTACAGGACTGCACCGTTCAATCCTGCAAAAGAAACCTACGACCTATACAAAGCGTTTGCGGAAGCCTTCCGAGAAAACGAGAGGGAAAAGCAGGAATTTCCTGAGAAGCTCGAAGAAGCTGCGAAAAAAGCCTACGGCAATGGCTTATACGCCGGACGACATAGCAAATTATGAAAACGAATCAAGAAAATCAACAGCTTTGCGAAATATTTTTTACATAGAGACCGCTTTTATTGTAGACATTTGCTGCAATGTAGATACAATAAAAACGAAAAGAAGATAATGTTTTTGAAAATCAACAGCGAGGCATAAAAACATGAGCATCACAAAAATCGAAACAGCCTCCGGCGTAACGCTGGTTCTCAATGGCAACACGATATTTGCTTCCGATGATACCTCGTACTGGCTGCAGGAGTCCAAAATTATCGGCGGAAATGGACATGTATACGGGCATGCACAGACTATCCAAGATGCTCTGTGTCTGGTCTTGGCAAAGTACGGCGGACTCAAGGGTAACAGTACAAAGCAAGTAAAGCAGGCAAAGAAGGTGAGCCAATGGTAATTTGTACAAATTCCGGCGTGACGATAACCAACTGCAGCAACATACTGATTGCGTCTGACGGCAAAACATATACCCTCAGCGGACAAATGCTGCTATGCGGCAGCAGAGTCATCAGCTATAATTGTCGGTCAAAAGAAGAAGCGCTTGGCACGGTCGTTGGACTATACGGTGGACGAAGGTTCTAAGGCATATAAGCTCAATTTTGCCAGCGCTTTGATATTCTGTGGTATGCGTTCCAGCACTTTGATATTATAGGAAGAGCCACTAAACCGCACAAAAAAACAACAGGGAAGGATAAATAAAACAATGGCAAGAAAAAACGCAAGCAACTTAGATAATCAGATATCTCTTTTGGATATGATGGTTTCGGAAAGTCCTGAGTACAGTGAAGAAAAGCCAAAAGAAAACCAAGAAATCAGTGAGAATGCAAAAAACGACGCAGAACAGACAGGTGAGCCTTCTCATCCCAAAACAAGTAAACCAGCAAAAGCAAGGGCGAGTATCTCCACACAGACCTTGAAGGTCGTAAAGGCGTTGTATACAGATACTGTCGAAACAAATTGGGAGGATTTGTTTGATGGCTTTGACAGACTCTATGCTATCACTTTTTCTTCCGGCATTGAGTTCGTGAATAAGGTAATCAACAAGTTCTCGTACGCAGAAGTCGTGTTCGGCTGCGAGAAAATCATTGCCAACGACATCGCTGCCATCATGTCGGTGCAAATTGACAGTGTACAGAGGCTTGCGAAATCCAAGTCGGCAGGAAACCTTGCAAGTAGGCTCAACAATGAGTCTTTACAGCTGTATGTGTCGCGGGATACAAAATCACACGAAAAAATCTTTATTTTAGAGAGTGCCGACCATAAGCATGTCAGAGTCATTACCGGCAGCGCAAATATGTCAGCATCAGCGTTTTATGGCATCCAGCGAGAAAATATTGTCTGCTTCGATGACGAGGCGGCATTTGCACATTACAAAATCCTATTCGACACTTTCAAAGAAACCTGTTCCGATAATGTCTCGTATAAGGCAGTCGTGAACACAATGGACAAAGAGGATTATCTCAAAGAAAACATCGAGGAAGTCCCTGTTTTTCAGTCAATCGAAAAGCAGAAATACATTTTCCTTGAACAGGCACAGCCTGAGGACGAGATAGAGTACGAGATTGTTGCCGATGTGAAGAAAATGCAGGAGCTCGTTAAGCCAATCATGCCGAAGATGCCGGTTAAGGCAAACCGCGTCGTGGTAGCACCTGAACCAATGCGTGTCTTCGCAAAACGATATTCCGAGACTCGGCGCGTGGCAGCCGAAACCGTTAAAGAGTTCCCGAAGCTGCATATCGACTATGATACCGGGACTATGGCCTTTAACGGAGAAAACATTGACCTTAATCCGAATCTCAGTGATGTCACAAAGAATATCAAGAGCATCCAGAAATTCTTCTCCGGCATGGATTATTTCTACGGCGATGTAGAACAGGCCAAAAAGGACTACTTCAAGTACATGACTTGGTATCTGGCTACACCGTTTATGGCATATTTGCGGTATTTTGCATCAAGGAACAACTACGATACGAAACTGTTCCCATTGTTCGGTGTGATGTATGGTGATTCTAACGGAGGCAAAACAACCTTTATCAAGTTTCTTGTAAAACTCATGTGCAACGAGACTGTAAAGATGAATACCACAGAAGATTTCACAGCTACGAAAATCGATGGTCTGAAACGAGTATGTGAGGGACTGCCTATCAATATCGATGACTTGGCAAAGACACAATTCCAGAGCCACTCGGAGCGTATCATAAAAAACGATGGTTGGGGAGTCTCGGAGCGGCTTATCAATTATCCGGCCGTATCCATCACATCCAATAAAATCACCTCTCTGACGAAAGACCTCTCGAAACGCGCTATCATCTGTCGAATCGGTGCTAAAATCGACAATGAGCGCGGTGCCAAGAATTCGAAACGGGTGAATGAGAGTATGTCGGAGCTGACTACAGCGTTCTACGGGGAGTATGTCCGACGAATGCTTGTTTGCATCGATGAGATGACGATTGAAATGCGTGAGAATGCGAATGGCAAGGAATACTTCCCGGATATCTTTTATGCTTCATCCAGCGTGATTGCGGATATTTTCAGAGCTTGCAAAATCGATTTGCCGGTATATGCGCATATCCTTAGCTATGATGATTATATGGGAGATAAAAGTATCGGTCGTGCTGCGATTGAGAAAATCGAACTGGCATGGCAGGCAGACCCGAACAAGTTCCGTGTGGACAAAAAGAAGAACCGGCTCATTTATTCCTATCCGCAGGATGGGCCTTGGTATGAACTGAAATACATTGCAGACGAGCTGCCGAACTCCCTCGAAGCAGAGATTTCTGGTGGTAACCAGCTTGTCATGAACTACGAACAGGCACAGGAATTGTTCGGCATCAAGTTCCGGCGTTGGCTGGGAATCTTCAACCTCTAATACGAAAGGTAGGCCCTTTTCTGAGCCTGCCTTTTGATTTCGCAAAAATGGTTGCCCATTCGTGCGAATTGCGTACCATGAAGTATACAGGCAAGCGGTATTGCCGCTGAAAACAACTATTGCGAGAAAGGAAAGATTATGAGCGAGCAAAATTTAGAACAGAAAACAAAAATGCTGCCGCCCAGATAATGGGGAGCAGAAATGTAGAAGCCAAGCACCGAAAGGAGAATCCATATGTGTTGTCTGAAAATTGATACTGAAACGCTGCTGGCGAACTGTCTAAACACTTGCAAGACTTATTCGTTTTCACCGGATGATTTGCAGCAAATTGTAAGACTGATGGCAAACGCCACAGACAGGTATATCTTCAGCGACACCGGCGATGATGCGCTACATGAGATTGTGACGAAATTTCCGGACATGTTCGTTTACACTGATGAAGACAGGATTGCTCTGCGCAGCGAGTGGCAGCACAATGACAAGAAGCTGCCGATGGCGTATTTCGACTTTGGATACTCCGCCGCTGACATCAAGCAATTGTGCGCAGCAGCGAAAAAACACTGCACCACGCAAAATGAACAGTTGCCAAGTTGTGCGAACCGGGTAGAATAGGTATTGTACGATAGGTTTGTAAGAAATGGCACCACTTACTTTTTCGCAGCTACTTCAACCTACCCAAAAAAAGAATTACAAGTGCCCCTTGCGCATCCGTGCGGCTTGAGGTATACTATTTACGGAATCAAAAAGAATCATCTTTTGCGAGAACTCCGCTACTGGCGCAGTTCTCGTTTTCTTTTTATTTAAAACAGAAAACAAAAATGCTGCCGCCCAGATAATGGGGAGCAGCATTGTTTTTTGTAATAGCCAGAGGGTATAGGTATCAGTTAGACATCAGACACGAACGCCCATCTCGTCAGCCTTGTCATCCTCGACATCCAGATAGTAGTATATGTCACCGAACGCTAAGCCTAACTCATCAGCATACTTTTTCAGGGTATCGGAGAACACTTTCAGGTCAAATCCATTACCGGGATGCTCTTTCTGCCATGTTTCGATTTCCCGCTTCGAGGCGGCAACACAGGGTCTTTCTTTCTTATCATCATCATCAAAAGTAAACCCATCTACCAGACGGCGGGGGGTATCGTCCGAAGCCTCATTTTGGATGACATAGGCGACAATGGCAGCTTTACTGTTATAGTCAGAGTTCTCCGCAAAGAAATCCTCAATATCGCCATGGCGGACAACGACATTCTCGTAGAAATCCTTGATTTCGCTGTCGGCGTACTCGTTTGTCATGACCTTCTTATGCTTTTTAAGGAACTTGATGAAGGTCTCATCACTCAGGTTGTCCGTATAGAATCCGAGAGCATCCACGCGGACTTTTACGAGGCTGTTGAGGAATTTCTCCATCTTTTCAAAGACATGCTTTGCCGTAAATGCCTTCTTCAGGTTAATGGTATAGTAAAAGACAGGGAAGTCTTTAATGTCCACACCACTCGATTTGAAGTTCTCACTCAACTTATCGATGGGCTTGCGCAAAGCAGGTGCATACTTGTACAAAGTATCGACATCGGTAGTATAGTCGGTGATATACAGGTCATTGTCTTTGCTGTAGTGGCCCAAAAGTCCGACAGCCGCAGTCAGGTGAATGCTGCGCCGGTAATTGGTCCATTCAAAGGTAACAGGGTAGAAGACATTCGCAACAGTACCGTCCTCAGAATACTCGACGGGAGCTGAGCAGCGATGAATACCGAAGAGGTCATAGCCGTCCTTGCGGATGCTCATGTACTGATTCTCAAGGATGACGAGATTATACAACGGCAATGCCATCGGAATCTGCGCTTTCAGGAATTTAAGAAAATAATTGACGTTCTCGCGAATCCATGTGCAATCGTCCACGGTTTCGATGCGTTTCTTTGACTCCACGACATCTTCACCCGGAAGCGGCTCATAACCGCATACCTGACGAAGCTCGTTTTCCGACACTGCATCCGTAGCCTTTGCGATTTTCTTCAAGGTCACCTCGGTAGGACGGGACTGTACTCTGCCGTTTGCAAGGCGGTTAATGTATACGCGAGCAGTGTGAGATGCCTGGGCAAAATGCTCCTGCGTCTGCGTGCCGATAGCTTTCTTGATAAGCATCGCCAGCTTATCAGGGTCATATCCGGAGTTACCCTCGCTGTCACACTCAGAATTATCCTTGTTCAGCCAGCCGTCAAGAATCGAATACCCGATATCATGTAAGGAGGCGCACACATGTCCGTCAATGTTCCTGTCGGGTTTTGGTGTGTGTTCATTATCCTCGAGGGATTCCACATTCTTGCATAATAGCGCACGCTCATTAGCAAGAAGTATATCGGGAGCGTTCAATTCAGCAAGCTTTGTAACGCGTTCATTGCCGTCTTTGAGTCTTCTGGTCAAAAACATAATGTCGCTGAGTTGGACAGGAGAGAATTTTTTAAAAACATCTGTACCGAGTTCGATTTCAGTGATGACAGGGAGAGTAACAGATGTATCGATGTCTTTGGCGTATTGCAGGATAGCATCGACGACAAAGTAGCAACTATCATATGCCTTGTAATCAATATAGACAATGGTATCCGTTTTCTTTATCGGGACAATCGTGCCCTTGCCATCCTTGACGCCGTAAAAGGCCGAGACAGTCATGAAGTCTTCAAGAACCTTCTCATCGACGCGCAATGCCTTGGCAATCACCGGCAACTGCTTGCGAAGCAAAACAGGGGAGTTCAATTTGATAGAAAACATATGGCGGCTCCTTTCAAATGTAACATTTTGATACATTTTGTAATCCTATGTTACTATTATATATCGTTGCAGATAGAATTTCAATAGGAGAAGCAACAAAAAAATACAATAAGATACATAAAGTTACAAGAGCGGATGGCAGTCAGGCGGATAATGCACAGTCAGAACGGGAAAACCCAGCGGCGGCAGCCCCCTCCCTGAGCAAAGCAGCGAACCGGCGACAGAAGTCTCGACATATATCCTGAATACCAACACCAAGCGCTTTCATTATCCCTCCTGCAGCAGCGTGGACGAGATGAAGGACAAGAATAAGCAAGAGTATACCGGAACGCGGGATGAGTTGATTGCGGATGGATACAAGCCCTGCGGCAGGTGTAAGCCATAAAGCAAAAGAACGCATCTTGTCAGTATGCGAAATTCGCGGTATCATGGAAAAAATAAAAGGACTACGGAGTAATCATATTGACATTTTAAAGTGCATAATATATAATATAAATGTGTTAAGGACATACACTTAACGAATCATAGTTCCCATAATAGTTCTTGGTATGGTATAAGATGCTATCGGGAATTGTGACTGAAAAGCCGCTTCGTTTATACGAGGCGGTTTTTTATTTTTTAGGCACCCTTTTACAGCTTCTGCGCCTTCCAAGTACGGAGATTATAAAAAGTGTGGTACGGTATTTCGCTCTTTAAAAAACGCCGCATGGTAAAGAAAAAGTCCGATACAGGTTCAACCTGACAAAATCATCATACTGTTTTTAGAGGTCACCAAAAACGGTGGCCTCTTTTTTACTGCCAAGAAAGGGAATTTTGGCATATGAGACACTGGTTTTGAAAGTGTTGCGACAAAAACAAATGAGCAAAATTATCAGCTTTAAGAAAAAATCTTGAGTTCTTTTGACGGTAATATAATCGTGCTCAATTAGGAGCTACTATAATGTTTCCGTTAGATAAACGAAACTTTTGCTATTCTTTAAGGAATAATAGTTGAAATAGTTGAATTTGCAAATTCTTAAGAAAAAGTCTTGATTTCGTGGGGGGGTGCTATAATCCCTCTAAACGAGAATGTTGACAACGCAATAGAAGCGACATAGGTGAATAAATTGCCTATACATACGCTAAAGAAATTCCGTCATATTAACTATGACGGCCATTTTTATACGCTTATCAATGCAGTTAGATACAAAAAATTGACAAGCTGAATCATATTACCATTGAAATGCCTGTTTGGCACGGAGTGCGAAGTCTTATTACTATGCAACATTACTCCTTTTTGAGATGTGTGTCCGCAACTTTGGCAGGGCTTATGCTGTTCCAGAGCACAGCACCGGTAGCCTATGCTGCAAATTGCACCACCACACTTGAAAGCAGTGTGGTAACTTCTGAAAGCGTGGACGAGAGTGTACCTGCAGACAGTGACGCAGGGTACATTCCGGAAACTCCTTCGGATGACACGAATATATCGGGCGATGCTGATACGGATGGCGCGGTAGACGCTGCTCCATCCGGGGGCAATTCAGGCAAAGCAGATGAGCCGGACTCCTCTGAATCAACGGACTCTTCATTGGGAGATACACCGGATTCAGGCACGGACATCGACCCAATTACCCCCGATGAGGAAAAGCCCCTGCCGGATGACGAGCAACTTCCCTCTGACGAGGAAACCGCCCAGCCGGAGGAAAGCAGTGACAAACCACTGTTTCAGGACGGCAAGATTCTCATTTACACTTGCGACCAACTTAAAGAAATTGGAAGCGGTAATACAGTTACCGGCGAAGACGGTACAGACATCACATACGCTTCGGACGCACAATACGCTATTGCCGAGGACATCGAACTGACGGGTGATATGCTGCAATGGCAGCTGCCAGATGATTTCACGGGCAGCATCACACCGCTGACTGAAGCCAGCGATAACCTAACGCTGTATGATGCGCAAAGCGACACTATCTATCTTTACAACCCGTACCAATTGGCGGTGCTGCACGAGGAAAGCCCAGACGCAGAGCCGGTCATGGATGGCGATGCACAAGCTGAGACATTTGGCTGCGGTCAACTTATCTATCCCGATGGGGAGGATAATGCGTATCTGACATACAGCTTAAATCACCGCTATGTGCTATCTAAACAATTCAGCTCCGACGTTTCAGTGCAGCCCTACTCGGTTACCGTTAAGGAGGGCAAGGCGGACGGACGCGATTTTCCGGGACAGGTCATTAAGGAACTAGGCGGTAAAACCTATATCCTGATTGGCAATGAACAGCAGCTGCGGAAAATCGGCGTAAAGCAATCAAACGGTGAATATTATCCTGTGCGTGGCGCTGCTTACCAAGCATATAGAGAATCCGCGTTTCACTCGTGGAAGTTGGACACTGATGCAAAAGGGAAATACATCCTTCTGTACGGTGGTGATGCTGACCTATCAGCTACAGATAATGGAATCCGGGATTTTACATTTGGAACAGCTCTTTCGGCAAGCAAAAGTTTTAGCGGATTGGGGCACAACTACGACAGAGAGCCATGCGGTGTTAACCAGACAACAGGCGAAATTGACCCCTACTTAAACATTAACAAGGTTACCAACCAGACTTACGCGCCTAATGCCAACTACATCATCTTCCGAGATATTGACCTTGGCAGTGTAAACTGGACTCCGCTGACATTTCAGGGGACGATGATTGGTGCAAAGCTTGGTGCTAATGCAGCGACAGACGCATGTCTCTGGAATGACAATGAAATCATTGCTACGGAAAAACCGATGATTTCCAATGTGACAATAGGCCAATCGAGCAAGATAAATGTCGGCGAACAGATGGGCGTTGGGTTCTTCTCCACAATCTCCAGCGAGGTAAGCGAGAAGGATATCGGTCTCAGCAAAGGGCTGGTTCAGGTCTCTAACCTCAAATTCCAGAATATTTTGGTTCAAACAACGACCAGCGAAACTTACTATCCAGACACACTTGTCAGCACATTGACAAGCACACTTGGTAAGCTGCTTGGCGGTTTGTTGAGTGGCCTAACTTTTATCCTGACTTTTGGACAGGTGAAAATCGACTTAGGTAAAACTCTGGGAGATGTTCTCAACGCCCGAAAGAACGACCCAACGGCACTTGCTACCGGCGCAATAGCCGGGCGCGTAGAAGGGCAGGTTGAGTTCTCCGGCATCGAAGTGGTTGATGCAACGGTTCAGAATGTCAATAACAATACAGGCGGCTTTGTTGGTTACACCGTTGGTGTAACGCAATACGATGGCCTGTCGCACGCCTTGGGAGACTTGGTGAAGCTGCTGACCAATATCCTGAATGTCATTCCGGGTTTGGGATTGGGCGATTTGATTACCATTTTACTTGGCAATGCGATTCCCTTAGAAAAATTGATTCCTACCGGGTACATCAATGCTAAATTTTTCAATTGCAGTATAAACAATTTGAGCCTGACAACCGAAAGCAATAATGATTACGCAGGCGGGTTTGTCGGGCAGCAGGTTGGCTCCATCTTTGAAAACTGTTCCATCACAGGCAGCAGCTATACTGTCAGTGGCACGAATTATGTAGGTGGATTTGCAGGTATTGCCCGCGACGGTGTAATCGAGGGCACTCTTTCCGGCGCTCTGGACATTCAAACGAAGCTGCCGAAAATGAACACAGAAAGCTTGCTCCTTAATTGCACGCTGGAAAATGCGACTATAAGCGTCAACGGCGAGAACTATGTTGGCGGTTTCGCAGGTGCGCTTGCCAATACATCGGCAGTTAACTGCACGCTGATGACTACAGAACCTCTCACAGTTCACGCAACGGGCAGTAATGTTGGCGGTTTTGCAGGCATTGCAACTCTTGGCTGGGCGGCGAATCTCGGTAAATCTGACACCAAAGACAATTTACTTGGCGGTCTTGTAGACCTAGTTGTAAAACTGCTCAGCAGCGATAAAAATTCAGCAACCTCACTGCTTTCCCTTGCTGGCGTGAATCCATCTTACATTCTGGGATGCACCATCAACGCACCGCTGACGGTCACAGGCACTAACTACGCAGGTGGCATAACCGGACGAGGCGACGGTGCATACATTGCTCCATCGAGTGCCGAGTATCTGAGCAAGGTGTCTTACTGGAGAAACAAAGTATATGAGTCGGGAACGGATGAGGTGCGGAACACGACAGTGTCCGGCCTGCAAAGCGTTTCAGGTCACGATTATACCGGTGGCATTGCTGGTTCTCTTGGCACAGCCAGCGTGGGCGGCTTACTGAATAACACAGCGGGCATTGCTTCTTATCTTGGCTTTACCGTGGACGGCGTCACGATGACCGGAAACAACAGCGGATTTACTGTGGATGGCTGGGAGCGCGTTGGCGGCGGGCTTGGTGATGCTATTGGCGGCACCATCAACAATGTTTCCGTTAATAATCTAAAATCTGTCGAAGGCAAAAACTATGCTGGCGGCTTTATTGGTTTGTCCGGTCCCGGCGAATTGGTTGGAACCGACGGCGGTTTGACAGTCAACCTGCTTGGCTTGAACTACATTTTGAAGCTAAATAAGCTTCTCGCCATAGGCCAGTATGTGCAAGTCAACATCACAAACTCCAGTGTGAACGGAATCAACGACGGCTTTACTGTCACCGCAACTGGAGTGCGGGATGAAAACTCTGTGCTCGATTACACTGCCGCAGGCTTTATCGCTCGCAGCAACAGCACCAAGGTGGAAAACGCTCATGTCACCAACCTGAAATCCGTAACAGCAGCTAATGACGGCGGCTATGCGGCAGGCTTTGTGGCAATCTCCAAAACGGGTGGTCTGGCAGATGTTGGCGATGAAGCAGAGGTCAAGAAACAGCTGCTGCAAATCAACGGACTGGTTACTGCTATTGCCTACCTGATTCCCTGCTACACAAACTGCACGGTTTCTTATGTGACCAACGGCAGCGTGACTGGTGATATTGCAGGCGGCTTCACAGCCGACTTCCAGAGCGGAACGGTGAATAACCAAGCCCGTGGAAAAGACGACTACTACGCTGTCTACAATCTCGGCGCAGTAAACGGTCAATCTTACGCGGGCGGTTTTGCCGGGCGTGCTTACTCCGGTGCCTTGGCAGATGCCTCTAAGGGCATCTCCATACTGGGCGATTTAACAGGTGTGAATGTCAACCTGAGTGACCTTCTCAGCGTGATAAACGCCTATGTGCCGTACATCCAGTATGCGGGTGTCAAATCCAACGGCGGCTTTACTGTTACGGCAAAGAAGCTGACAGAGGACACTACCGTGGGCAGCGCTGGCGGCTTTGTAGGCTATGCAAGTGGCGCACAGATTTCGTATTCCGACGTCACTAAGCTGAAACACACCATCGTCAAGGCTCCGGATAATCTGGAAGATACATCCGCACCCACCTACTTCAACAATGAAAGCACCTACGCAGTCACAGGTGGTCGCTATGCAGGCGGCTATGTGGGTGATATGGACATCGGCAGTGCAGCCTCTGTGGGCGGCGGTCTGAAGGTTCTGGGCAGCGCGGTTTCCGTTGCCGGTATTCTCGATGCCCTCTCTGTTGTCGTAACGACCATTGAACACTCCGATGTCACAGGCGAAACCGGTGGATATGCCATTCTGGCAACCGGTGATTTAAAGGGCAAGGTCGGTATGGCTGGCGGTTACGCTGGCGGCATGTACGGCGGTCACATTCAGGACAGCCAGGCGGTCAACTTCTCGTACATTATCGGTGAGATTGCCGCAGGCGGTTATGCGGGTGAAATGCAGCCCGGCGATGTTGCCAAGCTTTTGAAAAACGCCAGTATTCTGGATGGGCTGGTCAATGTTAATGAAGTGCTTGCCTCTGTCTTACAAAGCTTCGTTCCGTCCATCCGCAACAGTTCTACCAACTGTGTGCCATGCGGCGGCGCAGTACGCGCCAATGCTGCATCGGACGAAACAGTGCAGCGCGGTATGGCTGGCGGTTTCGTAGGTCATAACATGGGCGGCACCATCCACGGCTTTGATACTTCTATCTGGAAGAAAGAATACGAAGAGGGAGACGCTAAGAAACTCTACAACGGTCCTATGAGCTTGTGCAAGGCCGAGCGCATCCGTTCGGTTTACGGGCATGAGTATGCTGGCGGTTATACAGGTCTTATGGAGCCCGCAGACACCGCGAAAGTCGGCGGCTTAAAGGTGCTGTACGGTCTGATAACCGTAGATAATATTCTTGGCGCATTGGGCGTCATTTACCCGGTACAGACCAACACAGCGGTATATGGTCCCCTCGCCGGTCTGGACATGGACACATGGAACGACTGGGTGGAATATGTGGGCAAATATGGCGGCTACGGTTACGAGCTGGCACAAACCGGCAAGGTAAAGTCGCAAGCCGAGCTGGATGCAAAACTTGCCAACTACATCTACGGCTACAATGTCGTTGCCGGACGCGATGCGTTTGATGTTATGCTCTACGGCGGCGATGCGGGTGGTTATGTGGGCTGCATGAACAGCGGCACCTTAACCAACTGTATGGCATACGATGCCAAGCTGGTCAGTGCCCTGCACAGTGCAGGCGGCTTTGCCGGACAGATGAAAACCGGCGGCGCAGTAGAACTAGGCACAGTCAACATTCTAGGCTTGAAACTCGATGCAGGACAACTGCTGAACATTGCGCAGTTGTTTGTCCCCGCAGTTCGCAATTCCTCAGTGCAGGGCTACCAGTCAGGTCTTACGGTACAGGCTACCGGCTCACCGGATAACCATTGCGGCTATTCGGGCGGCTATGTAGGCAGTGCCTACGGCGCACAGATTCAGCTGGACGGAGCCGATGAACTTCCCACCGATACCCAATGGGTTTCTACCGGCAAGTATGCCGCGCCCGTGGCTTCCTGCAACGCTACCAACCTGCGCCGTGTTACGGGCCGCATTGCGGTAGGCGGTTATGTGGGTCTTGCCTCGGCAGGCAGCGTGGCAGGGGTAAATACCAACGCCTCCAACGGCTTGCTGCAAGGCATTCTGGACCATCTCATCAAAACTCCGAACGAATTGGCTACAGTCCTCAAAGCCACCGCTACGACCATCCATGCTGCAACGGTCTCTGCCGCAGACAGTAAATGGGGCTTTGTGGTGGATGGCAGCTACAAAGAAGGCGATGCCGTAAAGTATGCAGCCTATGCAGGCGGCTTTGCAGGTTCGCTTGAAGCCAGTGCAGTGGGAGAAGAAAAATCTGCCTCCAAAAAGATACAGGTACAGAATCTGCGCAGTGTGGATGGCGGCTTGTATGCAGGCGGATTCTTCGGCTTGGCTGATGTGGCCGGTGTGGCACAGGTATCCGGTAAAGACCCGAAGGAAACCAAATCTACGCTGCTGAAAGGCTTAATCCAGCTGGGCAACATCTCTGTGCTGGATGCTTTCCGAACCTATGTATTCGATTCTTCGGTTACCGGTGTACAGGATGGCTTAAAAGTACAAGCACACACGGTCCAAAACCAGCCGGAAGGCAATTTCACAGAAACGCGCTTTACAGGTTGCGCAGGCGGCTTTGGCGGCGGCATGATGGACGGCAGCGTAAAGAACAGCGCTGTTTCCAGCCTCGCTACCGTGGAAGGGCTCAACTACACAGGTGGCTTTGTAGGGCATCTTGGTAAGAGCGGCGTGGCCGACATTGACAATGTAGGCGTATTGCAAAAGCTATTGACGGGAACAGTCGGTGCGCTCGATTTATTCGGCTCTCATGTGGATAACTGCACCGTGACAGGTTTTGGGCTTGGCACAGTGGTTGAGGCTAAAGGCGGTGAACAGCCCATTGCGGGCGGATTTGCCGGGTACGCAGACCTTGCCAAAATCAATGGCTGCAGCACCACGGCACTGAAGCAGGTCACCAGCGGCAAAATCGCAGGCGGATTTATCGGCAGGACCGATATGAACTATGTGGTTAATGCTGAATTGCAATCCAGCCTGCTGAACATTGTCTTTGTGATTGTCAATAAGCTGCTGAACATCCTGTATTTCGACAAGCTGCAAGACCTTGGCTTTATCGATGTCAACCTCGGTCCTATCCTGCAACTGCAAGTCATGAAGGATGGAAACACCCTGTATGTTGAATTGCTCGGTCTAAAAATCGGCGTTGCACTCAACAAGAAAGCAGGACCGAACCACAGTGACCTTGCCATCATCACCATCGGCGACTCGGTCATTGAACTACCGTGTACAGATAAAGGTATAGACCAAAAGAACATCCCCAATGTAAAAATCAACCTTATCAAGGGCAACCGAACCGACATTGACGGCTGCAGCGTTACGGGCATTTCTGCCGGATACGATGTATTTGCGGGCGGTGCCGGAAATGATGCGGACGGCACAGACGAGAAAGGTTATTCCGGTGGCTTTATTGGCCTGAACCACGAAGGTCAGGTCAAGAACAGTACCATGACCCTCTGCGATGTGGTGCGCGGCACAGAAAACTTGGTCGGACCCTTTACCGGCGTGAATGATTTGAAGTCGGTTTACAGCTTCAATACCATCAAGTCGATTGAGGGCAACAACAACCACTATTCCATTTACCGCGCCTTTGATGCGGTGCTGAATCAAGTGGTCAAGGCAGACAAAACCACAGTATTTGGCACAGCGGAACGGGATACCTCTACCGGCACCAATTATAACCGGTATGATGTAAAACATCTGGATATCATCAACGCATACGATGATTTGAAAGATGCGAAGATGGAGGATACCACAGCATCCAAGACCGCAGAACTTGCGGCTTATGAGAGCCCGGCGAAAGCGGTATTGATGCTCGATACCCCCACAAACGCAAACCCCGACAGTACAACTACCGAACCTGCCGATACCGCAGACCCCTGTAAAAAGAAGATTGATTTGACCATTAGTAAAATCTGGAAGGACTTCGCCAACATTGACGGCAAACGCCCGGATAGTATTACGGTCAAAGTATACCGGCAGGAGTTTAACGCGGACGGCACCCCCGTTAGAGAGAAAGCCTATTATAAGACCGTCATGATGACGAAGGACGATGCTCAGAACGGACAATCCTCTGTTTGGCGCACGGTGCTGAAAGATGCACCTGTGCTGGAATATACCATGGGTTCGGACGGGAAACCGACCAATACCATCAAAGCCTACTATGTCTATTCGTTTGAGGAGGACCCGGTCCCCGGTTACACGATGACCGAACCTAAGTATGACGAAAAGACATACCACGTAACCATTACAAATACCCACCATCCGCGCCTACCCGATACTGGCAGCATCGGTGACTGGATGTTTGTAATGTTCGGCGTTGGAATTCTGCTGTTTGCGCTTGCTGTACCGCGCAGACGAAAAGATAAGGGGGAGATGGAATAATAGCACACGGTACAGGAAGAAATACTAAGAAACAAGAAAAACAAATGAAAGGACACTTTGTTATGAAACATTTTAAGCGTGCAGCCGCAATGTTGCTGGCTGTTGTACTTTCCCTCTGCTTGGCAGTGACCGCGTTTGCGGCAGAAGGCGAAGAAAAGCTTACCGGTACTTTGACCGTGACCGGCTCCGGTCTGTATATCCCCGGTGAGGGTGAGGCCGCTGACACTAGCAAAAAGGTTACCGCAATCCGTATGTTTACTGCTCGTGCTACAGAGGCTGCAAACCCTAATCCTAATACATTTGACAGCTATGTGCTGGAAAAGAAATGGGAAGACTTCTTCAAAAAGGATGATGTGTTTAAGGCTATGAAAGATGCTGGTGCTACAACAGTGAGCACCGCTGCCGATTTGGATTCTGCTGCCCTGAGTGATGCTGCCGTTGCGTATATCAATACCCTCCTGAGCGAGACGACTACCAGCAAGGGCACCACTCTAGTTGACTTTGCTCACAAAGCGCAGAAGTGGGCACGCGATAATAACACTACTCTTACTGCCAAACCGTCTTTGGTAACCGTTGCGGCTGCTACACAGGATTCTGGTGAAGATAAAACCAAGGGCACTGCCCGCTTTGAGAACCTGACTGCCGGTTACTATCTGGTGTTCCCTGAGGGCGGTTCTACTGGCAAGAATAGCCGTGGTACTGATGCTATCCTTGTGAATGTTCCTAAAAACGGTGGTGTCACAGAGCAGACCATTAAGAGCACCTTCCCGACTGTGGATAAAAAGGTGCAGACTACTGAAGGCGGGAACCCTACTGACAATGGCACCGCACAAGTTGGCGATACCGTTACCTTTAAGCTGACTGCAAAAGTTCCCGATATGACCGACTACGACAAATACACTTTTAAGTTTATCGATAAACTTTCTGACGGTCTGGAGTTTGTTGCAGATTCTGTTGAAGTAAACATCGCAAACAACAAAATCACGGCTGGAGCAAATACTTATAGCGCAACTTACGAAGATACCACTAAAACATTGACCGTCGCATTTGATGATTTGAAAAATGTGGTCAAGAACGGTACTGACAAGGTGGCCACGGATGATGAAATCGTTGTTACCTATAAGGCTAAAATCACAAAGGACGCTGTAACTACCAATCCTGCAAAGAACACCGTTTATCTGGAATACAGCAACAACCCCGGCACTGATGAACTCGGCAAATCCAACCCTGACGAGAGCAAGGTTTACACCTACGACATCAACATCTTCAAGTTCTATAAAGGTGAGGAAAATGCCGAAACCGCACTGGCCAACGCAACCTTTAAGCTGACTGCTTCTGAGGAAAGCACCTCCGAAGCTATTAAGTTGGTGGCAGAGGCTGATGGCAAAACCTATCATGTGGCGGATGCCAAGGAATTGGAAGACACTTCTGTTACCAAGGTCACCGAGGTTACTACTGGCGCTGACGGCAAAATCACCATCAAGGGTCTGAAAGCCGGTACTTACTACCTGCATGAGACCATCGCTCCTACCGGCTACAACAAGCTGAAGAAGCCCATCGAGATTAAGATTGATGTCACCAACAATGATTACACCAAGCCTTCTTACACTGTTAATGGAACTCCGAACAAAGCAAACGACTCCACCATCAAAGTCGAGAACGTCAAGGGTGTTATGCTGCCCGAAACCGGTAGCATCGGTACTATCGGCCTGACTGCGCTGGGCGTTGCCGTTGTGCTGCTGGGTGTGTTTGCTCCCCGCAAAAAGAAGAAGGAAAATCAGTAAATGAAAGACAGGCTGCTTGGACTGGCTCGCTTACTCCTGATTCTGGTAGGCGTTGGCATTCTGGTATATCCATCTTTAAGTGAATATCTGTCCGAGGTTCATGGCAGCCGAACGACCGCTTCCTACGATGATTCGGTCAGCAAGCTTCAACAGCAGCAGCTGGATGAATTGCTGGCCGAAGCGCAGGAATACAACCGTCAGCTTGCCGAACAGGGCAATCAAACGGACTCAATCGATAATCGTGAATCTGAGGACAAAAACAGCGCCTATTGGCAGCTTTTGAACTTGGATAGTACCGGTATGATGGGCTACATCACCATTCCGCGCTTAAATACGACCATTCCGATTTATCACGGCACAGCCGAATCCGTATTGCAGGTGGGTGTAGGTCATGTTATGACTACATCACTGCCTGTCGGCGGCGAAAACACCCATGCGGCGCTTTCCGGGCATCGTGGCCTGCCTACCGCCAGCTTGTTTACCGACCTTGACCAAATGCAAGTCGGAGACATGTTCTACATCAAAGTGTTGGGACAAACATTGGCGTATCAGGTTGACCAAATCCTGACTGTGCTGCCGGAAGAAACCGAGCATCTGGCTATTGAACCTGGCAGAGACCTTGTTACTCTGATTACCTGCACACCCTACGGTGTCAACTCGCATCGTTTATTGGTGCGCGGAACAAGGGTAGAATATATCCCTGAGGATATGCAGCAGGTTATGCAGGAGCAAGCCCCTGAGAACTGGTTTGAAAGCCTGCCTATTCAGTTCCGACACGGACTGACGGGTGTTGCGGTCATTCTGGTGGTTGTGGTGCTGCGTTGGCTGGTACTGCTGTTCGCTAAGTTTCTGAAAAGGAGAAAACAATCATGAGCCTGTCCGGAATCCGCAAAATTTGCGCCGTTCTGATGGCAGTTCTGTTGGGATTCGCTTTTCAGACGGTGGTGTTTGCTGCACCGCTTGGCGGAACATGCTCTCTCGCGCTCGATGCACATTACCATGAGGATGACGGAACGACCCGATACCTTGCTGGCGATACCTACGCTCTGACATTGATTGCCGACAAGACTGTCGATGCTGCTACGCTGGATGTCACCTACACAGTTGTTGACGCTTACCGCGCCTACGACTGTGACTGGGATGCAGCGACAGCCTCTGATAAGCTGGCTCTTGCCAAAAAGCTGGCTAAGGTTGCGGTGCCTGATAAAACAGACATCACAGACCGTAATGGCAAGCTTACCTTCGGAGGACTGAATCCGGGCTTATATCTGGTGGTACGCTGTGATGTGGCTGAGGGAAACGAGGCATATATCCTTGACCCTTACCTCGTCACACTGCCGAGCATTGAGGACGGCGTTGTATACAAGAACATCGAAGTGGACGAGAAGTTCGCTAAGGTGGACCCTGTATCTCCGAAACCAAGCCATGAACCGACAATCGGACAGCCTGCAAAGGAGCCTGCGAAACCGTCTGCACAACCATCTACGCCTGACAAGCTGTACCAAACCGGACAGTTGAAATGGCCTATTCCGGTATTGCTGACACTCGGTATGGCACTGATGCTGCTCGGCGCATGGCTGCAAAGGAAGTCCCGCCATGAAAAGTAAACTTGGGAAAATCTGCACCATTCTGGGCGCGGCTCTGGTATTGGCGGCACTGATGCTTTGGTATTATAACGATGCTGAGGCAAATCGCGCAGAAAAGGCATCTCAGAAACTTCTGATGGAAGTGACCGCGATGCGAACGGAAACGCCCGAAACTGCCATGCTATCTGCTACCCCGGAAATGGCACAGGAGAGTTTCCTTGGTGTGTTGAGAATTCCGGCACTGAACCTCGAATTGCCTGTGTATGAAACCGCTGATGAAGAACGGATGAAGGAAACTGTCTGCCGATATTCCGGCAGCGTTGCCGCAAACAATCTGGTCATTGCGGGGCATAATTACAAGCGTCATTTCGGTGGGCTTACCAATTTGAAGCCCGGCGATGAGGTCACGCTGCAAACCATGGACGGAGAAGAGCACTCCTATCAGGTGGCACAGCTGGAAACACTGGATGAAACCGAAGTGAAAGAGATGACGGCGGGAGATTACCCACTAACACTCTTTACCTGCGATTACAGCGGTCAGGCGCGTATCGCTGTGCGCTGTCAACTGAACTCATAAAATAAGCAAGCTGCAAGAAGGACGAAAGCGTCTGACTTGCAGCTTGCTTTTGCTTTTAGAGATTGTCGGAAACGGCAGTCTCTTTTTTGCTGCCGAAATCTGTCCGTTCATGGTAGTATATGGTATAATAGGAGACAGAAGAAAACAACGCGAGGGAGCCGCTATGAAATCGAAAGCGAAAAGAAACAATAATCGCCCGACGTCATTCCGCGAGAAGTGCAGGAATGCATTCGCTGGAGCCCTAAAGGGACTGGCAAACATCAATGCTGCGGAAAAAGAAAATGTGGCAGCGTCCTTCGACCTCGATAAACGCAGCGTGGAGCGGCGCATCGATGCCATGGAGAAGAACCGTGCCATGGCGAAGCGTATCGCAGATGGCTGCATCAAGAGCGACCCAAGCTTCAACTTCGATGACGAGTGGATTGCGATAAACATCCTCATGGACCCACCGTACAATGTCGGTGAGGAGATGTTCTGCTATTCTTTGGCAGCGGCTATCTGGATTCTCGACGCGATTCGCGCGAACCAGAAGATGGATGAGGTGCTGGCACTCCTTCCGAAAGACAAAGATAAACTGGATTCCGTGCGCCTGCCGAAATGCGTGTCTCCGTGCTACAGCGAAGCAGTGTTGCGGAGCATGGTATACACAATCCTGCACCGAAACGAGGATTGTGTTGGACTTATTAAATCCCCGAAGGACCCGGCAAGGGTCTTTGTCACGGATGGGTATACGATTGCCGGGAAACAGCATCAGGATGTGCCATCAAGACAGGTGTTTGAGGGGATTCTGGCTTTGTTGCCGGAAGACATGGTTGATAATGCCGTAAATACATTCGCGTTTATGTCAAAAGCCGCAGTAAGCCGGTATTTCACCTGCCGAAACAAGTGGATAAAGAAAGAAATAAAATTCACCCAAGAGCTCAGAAAGAAAACGGAAGAACTGAAGGTCATCTCTCAAGAAAGCGTCAAACTATCAGAAAAAGCAAAAGCTGCCTTTACCGGAAAGAGTATTCAGCAAAGAATAGAAGGTGTCCCGCTTATTGATGATAAGATGCAGGTCGCGGCGGAGGTATTCGACCTCAAAAACCGCAGCAACGAAATCATCGATGAGATGGAGGCGATTCAGGATGAACGCGATGCACTCTTTGACGAGATATCTGATTTCCAGAATGACAGTATTATAAAATCCTATTGGACGGAAGAAAGCTGGGCAAAACGATATCCGAAACTCATAGCGAGGTATGCGGCGCGGTATTCAGTGCCGGACCCGTATGAGATGTGCTTTGCCTTCTATTATCTTCTCGACCAAGGTGATGACCTCGCGTGGCTGTATTATCCGACCAGCGTCATTCTGTCCTTCTCTTCCGCCCAGCTGCCGTGGAGCGGTGGGAGCGTGAAGGCGTTGAGCGACAAGAACGGAGCCATCACCACGGATATCATTGACATTCTCCCGCGCATTGATATCTACAACGAGCTTCATACGAAGGATAGCCAGATGGTGCCGATTGCATGGAACGATATGACACTGCGTCTGCCTCCCGATACGAAGCGAGAAGATAACCTCAGATACACCCCATCGAAAGCTATCTATACCTTCACAAACGGCGCGATAGTACCCCGCAATACGAGGAATATCGATGCGTTCGAAGAATCCCTCTATGACTGCGGCGTAACGACAGATGAGGACAAAGCTATCTATGGAGCGTATATTTCTGTGCTCTCTAACCTTGAAGAGCGGGTGGATTTTAGGAATGATACAGAGTCTCTCGCAGCACAATGCAAGGAGTATGAGAAGGAACTCGAAAGGCTCCGGAAAGAAAATGAGCAGCAGAAAGAGGAACTGTACAAGACAGAGAAGGCTTTGGCAGATAAAAATACCCTCTTAGAGAAGCAGGCAAATAAGAGAAGCGTAGAAAAGCAGGAACTCAACGACCTGCGCGAACTGATTTTTGCTCTGACCAACGATGCAGGGGAGGAGAAGTCCAGCCAGAAGCCGAATACTGTGTTCCCGTACCATACCCAGAAGAAGCATATCGTATTCGGCGGGCATCCGACATGGCTGAAAGCTATCAAGCCGATGTTGCCGGATGTCAAATTCATCGAAGGCGTTCCGAGTAGTGAACAAATCAAAGGTGCTGAGATGGTATGGCTGCAGACGAACTATATGTCGCACAAGGCATTCTATAAAATCATTGATATTGTCCGCAGTAAGAATATCCCGCTCCGATATTTCACCAGTGCCTCGGCAACAAAAGGTGCGGAACAGGTAGTAGTGGCGGACAGCGGAAAATGACTGTTTTAGAAACGAAGGGCAAAGCAAACAGGGAAATACATTGCGTTAGACCAAATATAGGAGGATTTTCTATGGATATCGGGGAATTCCAAAAACGAATGGATGATGCTCTTGGCGAGGTAAAACGGCTATTGGTACAATCCGGCTACTGTGATAATCAGGCCCTTGAAAATATCGACTGCGACAGAAATGACCCGGATGATATCCAGCGCTGGAATGAGCTCACGAACGCATCGAAGCTGCTCTTAAAGGCAGTTGACGACCTGAACTACCTTCACCACCCGATTGCTGGTACGAGTCGACTACACCTAAACACCAGCGGCAGATACGAGGATGATTTCTGCGAATATACCTCTGGCTCTGGCATTGAGTTTTTGTTGACAGATAATGGCAGTACACCCTGCTGGGTACATTCCCGCATTGAGAGCGATGACAACGGGAACTATTATATCGTTGGGTATAAATGGCTCGACATAGAAGGCTTGGAAACGAGAGTCAGGCGGAAAACTTAACTGAAGCCGCTCAGCGAAATCGAAATATGAAAGAGAACAAGTCTCCTCATCAAAGTGAAAAAGTACACAGAATCGAAAGTAACATAAAAATGTTCCTTTTGTACGTTGATTATAAGTGCTAATTGTGGTATAATATAAATATCGGAACGGAACCGTTCTGTACCGCAAGAAACGAAATAGCAATACATAAAGGAGCATCCTTATGAGTACTACTATTCTGAAATTCGAAGCCACCGCATTCCGCCCTCAGGACGATGACGCACCCGATTGTCTGGCAGCTTCCATCAGCATTCCCGTTGAGGAAGACGACGAGGTCATCGGTAACACGATTAACAACGAGGACCTGATTGTGCATGCTGTCGGCGCACTGCATGACCTTGCAACATATATGCGTCCTGAGTGGCTCGATGACGAGGACATCAGCATGACCCTTGATATTTATCTTGGCGGTGCAAAGTGCCAGTCTCGCGGCGGTATTATCGCCATGAAACCTGAAAGCTACACTTTCGACATCGAAGACTAAGGCGTATTCTTTTGCCGTTCACCTCCGGGTGGGCGGCTTTTTTCTTTGCTGAAAACCCGTGGCAATTAGTACCATTCGCCAATAATGATTGCAAAAAACGCATTTTTGTGGTATAATATAAGCATAGGGATTGAGAAATAAATCGAGTCAACGATAATATTTTTTGAAAAACTCACGGCGATAAAAAGCAAGGAGAACAGAGTATGCTGACCAATATTATGGTTCTCAGAACCGTCAAAGAAAATGCAAATAAAGCTGTTTTGGACGCATTACCATCGATTTTATTTGAGGGCTTGCACAATGACAAGGATGTGCAGAAATACTACCTGCAAGGTCCAGCAGCTGAGTATATTCCTGTCAATATACCGGATGAAACCGCAAAAAAGTTTTCCAAGTGTGCCACAGCACTGGCTATGCAGCTCATCCTTCTCAGCAACAAGACAAAAGGTTTCTTTGGGCCTGAGATAGTAAGTGTGGAAGGTAAGGATATTCTGACTGCAAGAAACATCATGAACCCCATCATGATTGAGAGAAACGCGAAGTTTTATAGCACAAGGCTGAGCGATGAGGTGTATGATGCACAGTACGCGGTCAGTGAGCATGTGATTGAATGTTGGGAAGATGGGCCTGTTCCGCCGATTGTCATTAACAGTTCCATCTGGGCTATCGTGGAATGCACTGCGGCACAGATGCAAAAAGATAACCGTTTCCTGCGCAACAAAGAAATCCGCGACACTGAGTTTTTGGAAGTTTCGGCTCGCATTTATAACGAGTTGCTTGGATTCGCGTCAGAAAAATTTGATATTTTGAACATCAAGGAGTTTGTATGAGCATCAAGCATGTTAAAGGTGATATTCTGACAACCCCGACACGAAATGAGGACACAGTCATATGCCATCAAGTAAATTGCTGCGGCGTGATGGGCGCAGGTCTTGCTAAGCAGATTCGCGACAAGTGGCCTGTCGTATTCGATGAATATAAGAAAATCTGCGGAACCGACAGACTCGGTGATTCCCAGACAGTTCAGGTTGCTCCACAGCTGTATGTCGCCAACCTGTTCGGGCAACTGAACTATGGCAGAGATAAGCGCCAGACGAACTACGCGGCGCTGGCAGCGGCTATTTTTGGGGAAATGAAAGTACATCCTAACGCCACCTTCCGCATTCCTTACGGTCTCGGCTGTGGTTTGGCAGGCGGTAACTGGGTAACGGTGCTGGACCTTATCGAGGAAGCCGCCAACGCTTGGAATGTGAATGTTGAGATTTGGGTGCTGCCAAAAAAATAAGGAGTTGTCATGTACAATACCAACTACAAATGCGTCAAGCCGTTCGATGTATGGCTTGATGCCATTGGTCCAGATGGCAAGAAAATTCCATATCGCGTCGAACGTGGGACCATCTGGCGTCTGGTCTGGTGCGGTGGCGAGCAGAGCTTCAAGGAATTCGCCGGGCCGGATAAGATGCACATTACATTGCCAGATGAGTATGTTGAGAAATACTTCAAGAAATAGTGGCAAGGATTCCTCCTCATTCATGTGGGGGAGGAATTGCCACACCTTGTTAAGTGTTGCAAAGTTGGTATACTAATAATAAAGGTGGTGACAAGCAGTGCCTGCACAAAAGCAAAATAGAGCAATAAAATATCGTGCGTATCCAACGTCGGAACAGCAGGTTCTGCTTGCCAAAACCTTTGGCTGCGTACGTTTTATCTGGAACCATATGCTTATGGATGCACAGCAATTTCTTAACGAAGCCGGAACTTTTTTGTCCCTACGCCCGCTAAGTACAAAAAGGAATTTCCGTTTCTTAAAGAAGTGGATAGCGGTGCTTTGTGCAACACACAGCTTGACTTACAGGATGCTAATAACCGTCATTTGGAAAGTCCTAAAACTGTTGGCACTCCCAGACTTAAAAGTAAGCGTAAAAGCAAAAGATGGTAGTGTTGTATATACTCTTGCCCTCGGCTATGAGGCAATAAAACTTCCTAAAATCGGGTGGGTGAAAATTAAAAAGCACCGCCAGCCGGATGTTGGCTGGACGTTAAAAGGCGCTACCGTTAGCTGTACCCGCAGCGGCAAGTATTTCATCTCGCTGCTGTACGAGTTTGAGAAAGACATTCAGCCTGTTGTTCCCACCAAGGAAACATCTCTTGGATTGGATTACTCTTCCCATGACTTTTATGTTGACAGCAACGGCAAAGTAGCCAACTATCCGCAATTCTATCGTCAGAGTGAAGAGAAACTTGCAAAAGAGCAGCGTAAGCTGTCTCGTATGAAAGTAGGCTCCCGCAACTATGACGAACAACTACATAAAGTCCAGCTTCTGCACGAACATATAGCCAACCAGCGCAAGAACTTCTGCCATACGGTAAGTGCTGTGATAGCCAAGCAGTATGATGCTGTATTCGTGGAAGATATCAATTTGCGCGGTTTGGCAGGTTCTCTGAAACTTGGTAAATCCACAAACGATAATGGCTTTGGTATGTTCCGTACAATGCTTGAGTATAAGCTCACATCGCAAGGAAAGACTTTTGCCAAAATCGATAAGTGGTATCCGTCCAGCAAGACTTGCAGCGTATGCGGTTTCGTGAAAGAAGACCTCACGCTTGCTGACCGCGTCTGGACATGCAGCGCCTGTAATACAACACATAACCGTGACCACAACGCTGCCATAAACATTCGCAATGTAGGGTTATTGGGACTGTATCCCGCATAATCCAATTCTCACTCCAGCTATGCCGCCTGCAACAGCGGTGAACGCCCATTGTACTCGGTAGCACGGACAGAAACCGTGCCTAACAGTCCGTCGAGTGGGAAAAATTGGAGTCCTGCGGGACTACAAGCCCCCTCCTTCAGGTGGGGGTAGTTGACGAAGGTTTGAGCATGGGAAATTATTGTCCGTATACAAACGGCAATGTCGTCTACCTGAAATGTCAAGAGTGTGAGGACAGAATCTGCGAAAAGGATTGGTTCTTTTGCGGAGTTGCAGGAACGCCGTTATCGATGACGAAGTCCCGCATGCAAATGTCAGAGTACCTCGATAAGATGCTGGCAAAACGGGAAAAGGTCGTCATTGCAGCAGAATCTGGTAAGAAGATGACTGCTTTGGCGGCTATGTACGCCAGCGAGCGAGGATACTCTTTCATTCCCGTCACAAACGATGATTTGCCCACATACTTATCTAAACAGCAACAAAAGGGCTGCGTAGTTTTTGAAGGAGTCGCAGATGAACGAGAAATCGAAAACACCTGTCGTGAGCTGCACATACCGCTGCGGCACTGTAAATTGGAGGAAAAATAAATTTATGATGTGTCAGAAACTGGTTCGGGATAATATCCCGGCTATTGTTGAGAAAAACGGTGAAACTTGCGTGACTCGCAAGCTGACAGATAAGGAGTACGAGGACGCTCTGGCCGAAAAGTTGCAAGAAGAGGTCAAGGAGTTGCTGGCAGCCTATACAGCCAAGGAGCGGAGCGTTCTGGACTGCGCTGAGGAGATGGCGGATGTGATGGAGGTCATGTACGCTATGGGCAAGACTTGCGCTGTTTCCAAGCGGGAAATTGAACAGGTTAGAAGTCAGAAGGCATCGGAGAAGGGGACATTCTCCAAAAAAATCTTTTTGGTTTCAACTGAGAAGTAAGAGGAGAGAACTGTGACTCAACAAGACGAAGTGCGGTTAATCAGAAAACTGATATTCGCAAAATATAGTCAAGACACTACACACTTTTGTCGGTGTGTGGACGAAATTGCACAAACCTTTGACGAGCATGGCGACAAAGAAGGCGCTCGCGCTATTCGCAATACATCCCGTGACGGCTATGTCAAATCGTACTACGAGGCAAGTCGGCAAACGCAGCCTCCCGGTAGCCCTTTTGTCAGCTACAAGCCCGCGTTCATCATTGATAATAAGGATATCGCGTTGTGGCATGCGAAAAACGACAATCCGCCAATGCGAGTTCGACACATTTTAGAGTACATCGAGAATGGGGAAATGGTTGCCAAAGATGTGCTGGAGTACGATGCAAGCACAGATAAGTGGCACCGCATTGAGTCCGAATGCATTTCGTTATCATAAAACGCAGATTGGAAGTGATATTTTGAAAAACACTGAATTAAACGCAATCATTCAGAGACAAGAATATAATTTCTTGCGTACAAATAAGCATCTTGGTAAGAACATTCTTTTTCTCACTCTAAGCGGAAGCCATGCGTATGGAACAAACGTAGAAGGTTCCGATATCGATATTCGTGGCGCTGCTGGTTCTCCTGACATCTTAGGATTCAATCATTTTGAACAAGTCATCGACAATAAAACGGATACCGTCATCTTTGCGATTGGTAAGTTCGTAAGTATGCTTGTCCAGTGTAATCCAAATATCATTGAACTACTTGGGAATGACCCAGAGCTATACGTGAACATGACACCGGAAGGTAAAATGCTTCTTGATAACAAAGAGCTGTTCCTTTCCAAGCGTGTTGCCTGTAGTTATGGCGGATTTGCAAACGACCAGCTTCGCCGCCTTCAAATGGGATTGCTTCGCAACGGCAACTCTCCGGAATGGCTCAAGAACAAATTTGAAAAACGAAGTTTAGAGCGTGTTCTTGCCGCACAAAATAAATTTGATGATTTCAGTCTCAGCATCAGCGAGGATGAAGATGAAGATGGCAAGCATCCTCTTTTGATTTCCGGAAACATGAGCAATTATCCTGTGACCTCGCTCAAATCCATGCTTAAGGGACTTTGCACGACTATTGAACAGTATGAAAAGCCACAGAATCCAAAAGCATTGAAAGATGCAGTCCATATCAACAAACATGCAATGCACATTGTAAGATTGTACTATACTGCATTTGACATTTTGGAGCAGGGAAAAATCATCACTCGTAGAGACAAAGAACACGAAGAACTATTAGCCATTCGTAATGGTAAGTACATGCGTGAAGACGGAACATACGAACCTGCATTTTTTGATATGGTTGATTCCTTTGAAGCACGATTCCAAAAGGCTGTAAAAGAGTCCGTTCTTCCTGCAAAACCCAATATGCAGAAAATCGAAGAGCTGTTAGTTGCCATCAACAAATCTTATTTAAGTCGAACTATGTGAGACTACCTTGGCCGAAAAGGTAAGGAATCCAACCAAAAATAATAAATACCCATAAAAAGAAAAGGGAGTCGCATTTCACGACTCCCTTTAATCATTGCAGAATTTTCTTCAGTTGCATGTTCACGATTCAACTCAACTCATCTGTAAGAACCGCCTGTGCGGTCTTGATGAAGTCTCCACTAATACTAGGCTCACATTTCGATATGCACCACTCCGGGCGTGCTTCGCGGGTCCCCATATCGAATTGGAACAGCACGCGAAATCACACCTCACTTTATGGAGAGTTTAATACAATTTTAGCTTTGTAGGCTCTCAAGAAAAATAATGGCCTCTTGCACAGTCGAAAATGTCTTGCATTTCGTACACAACCAGCGATTTCGCTCGTCCGTGTCCTCTAAACCGGGCATTCCTTCTTGTAAGAGATTCTGCAGCACAATTGTAGCATTCTTCACCGCTGTCGGATAGTTCTGGGCAATACGCGCGGTAGCATCGTAGTTGCCCTTCCTGTAGGTCGGTTCTACGCGAACGACCTGAGCCAACATTCTCTCTTTATCCGGGACCGTCAGCAAAGGAGGCGCGAGCTGTCTGTAGTGTAGCATCAACCAATACTCGATGCAGCCTGTTGTCATTAGCAAACGGACTCGAATCTTCGGGTCTTTCCTCAGCTTCCGCAGACGCTTGATGATATCCAAGCGGTTAGTCCAATTGCCGATATCCTTTTCTTCGACATCAAAGAAGAACCAAATTTCGTCGATGGCATCAACGTAATTACGGTATCCGGGGTCTTTTTTGAAACGATTGTCCGCATCATCAAACAAACCGGGGGAAGATGGCCGTTTGAACACGGCAACATCACAAAACTTGCTTTTGAGAAAGTCTGTATACGCCTGCTCGCTTTCTCCTTCACAAAATACACAAATGCTGACCTTCGACTTTTTGAATTTGCGAGGCATTATTCTACCTCCTCAATTTCTACATTGGGAGTTGCTCCATATTTACCGAGAAGGTATCCTTTGCGAATGTTCTCTGTCGTTCGTGTTGAGAAGTCACTGATGCTGTACAATTCCGAAACCCCATCATCTTTGTTCTTATCAACAAAGTAGAGTTGGTCTTTACGAAGCAGTTCCATGCTCAACAATTCAGTGCTGTGCGTCGTAAATATAATCTGCGCACCATTGAGGTTTGTTCTTTTGCTCTGGAACTTGGACACAATGAAATCAACAAGGGCAGGGTGGAGTTCTTTTTCAATTTCATCCACCAACAGCAACCCGCCCTTGGACAGAACAGACTCAATCGCAGGGGCGAGTGCCATCAGTTTTCTGGTGCCGTCGGATTCATCGGAGAGTTCCATCGAATAAGTGCAAGGTCTTCCGCTGCGTTCCTCACCTTGATGGATAGAGGTTGCTGTAACCTGCCCCATCTTCAAGTGAGTTTCTGAGTTGTTAGAAGTCTCAGAAAGCAAATGCATGAACTGCACGAGTGCTGCTTTGACTTCATCCGGGATATTCTCCGGCAAATCCGCCTCTTCGTTGATTTCCTTACTGTTGATTTCGAATTTCATATCTTCGATACCAACGTCAGCAGCCTTTGCGTAATCGGAAATTGCTTTCAGCATATTGGAGTCATTGGAGTATTCGAGTAACTGACGGGGAATATCCGAATAGTCTCTTGAAAAATAGACCATTTGACGGAACCACGACATAGCCTTGGCACAAACCTCATCGTTCATAGTGCAGGCAACAGAGAAAAACAACTGATTGTCTGCTACAACCTTACTAATCAGATTTCTGCGTGACTTTTCAGTTGTAAAGGTAAAAGTCTGTCCTTCTCTGGCAAAGACAAGTGCCTTCTGCTTTTTGGGCGCATAATACAAGGACTCAGAATACACCTTTTCTTTCGTGGCAGCAAAGCTATACCAATATTTGATGTCGTCTAAGGTGTATACGAAAGAAAACTCGGTCGGCTCCGATGCGGAATAATCATTCAGTGCAAACGGAACAACGGGAATCGCAGCATTCTCGTGTTGGGTTTTTTGTGCGTTTTTAATAAACTGAACGGCAAGCCAAAAAGAACGAATTACATTGCTCTTGCCGCCGCCATTCTTTCCGTAAATGGCAACGCCGGGCAAAATTTGAATCCCACCAAAGGGAATAAGCACACTTTTCAGTGTACCGGAGCCGTTTGCCTCCATAGAAAGGACTGCTTCATCACGGAAGGAACGGTAGTTTTTCACACTAAATTCAATCAGCATATTCTCACCTCTTCTATTTAGTAGTATACACTTAAAATTTCAGAAATACAACGGATTTTATCAAAAATTTTGATTTTTTTGTCCCAATTTCATTTTGCGAAACCAAAATGCAGAAAATGTCTATAAGCAGAGAAAACAACGAATAGTTTTCGTTGCAAACCGAGCATTCGTGATTGACTAAGTGTGCGAATCGTGGTATAACTGGACTAAACCGTAACAACAAAAAACAAGCCCCAAGAGGTTATTACCCATTATCGTATTGTTTGGTGCGAAGCAGCCGATAAAATAATAGATGTTGCCAATTCGCACGATTCCCGCCTTATTTATATTATACCACAAATTCACAATAAAATCAACTTTAGCAGCCCCGGCGTTTGCAATTTGCTGCAAAGTAAATATACTTAGGTTATCCTAAAAATAAAAGCACAAATAAAATCATCGAAATCGATATACCGCCACCTCTTTATGGGATGACGGTATTTTTTGTGCAAACACATTGGGACAGAAAGGAATAAAGAAATGAAGAAATTGTACAATCGTTTTCTCGCGCTGGCAGTCGCGTTGGCCCTCGCTCTGAGTCTTTGCTCGTGCGCAGAAGTGGAAAGCGGCATCCATGATATGGATAGCAGCATCACGGGACACACCTACACTTGTGAGTTTTACTCCAATGATGGTGAAAAATTCATGACGCTGACAGGTGATAAAATTGACATGACACCGAACATTGTACGAGAATATACGTATAACAGCGATGATGGCTGGGGCTATGTCAAGACACTTTCGTCCGTCGTCACGATTACGGTTGACGGAAAGCAGGTAAATAACTGCGGTTCAACGGTAATCTTTGCGGAAGAAGGACTCACTCCGGATGTTGATTTTCAAATGCAAGACATCCATAGCACAACAGATGGCAGCTTGGGAGAAAATCCGCTCATCGCAAACATTGTAAACAAGTTCCGGAACGCATACGGTAAACCGGTCGTTGTTGTAATTCAAAGCCAACTGGGCGACCCCATCTGCGCGTACAGCGGGAAAGAAGTATACTGGGAAGTATGCGAAGACCTGCCTAAGACGACCAAAATCATGATTGATGACCACGCTCTGTATATCCATAGAGCTACTTTCCAAACAATCGACCGCGAACTATTAGATAAATAAAAAGCAGGGATGCCGCCATGATGACGGTATCCCTATTTTTTTTGCCAACTTGTCAATAGTAAACAGGTAATGCTAAAGGTTTCGTTTTGGAAAGGTCGAATTAAAAGTTTCGTTTTGGAAAAAATCCGGCAGCCAAGAATACGCATCGATGCAACATTCGAAAAAGTGGAAAATAAAGCACCTACGTATTATTATGATTGACCATAACAATAAAATGAGGTATAATAAATATAAACGGGAGGAAAATTATGACCAAGGATAGTATGCAGATGCAAAACACTTATTTTTCAGCAGTAGAAGGCTTTAGACAGTTTATCCGCAATTCCGTTCGTACAAAACAAGACCATTATAAGTGGGTCGATTTATATAGCGAAAAGGGTTTGGATGACCCAAATCCGAAAGTGGTTGAGATTCAGGACGAAAAGGCAGAGCAGCTGGCAGTTGCGTGTGCAACACTTGCGTACCTAACACTTTCTGTGTACTATGGCAGAAACAAATTCGCCGATACAACATTTGCAGAGCTTGAAGGTGAGGACTACTCTAAGTTTTTGAGGCAAGCACATTATGAAATGGCAGATGAGCATGGACAGTTCGGCATATTCGGATGGGATGGTCTAATCACCCAGATTGCAAAAGACTGCATGCCGGACAAATATGTCGGTGACAATAAGAAGGCGTCGCTCGTATATACCAACATGTATTGGAGCGTTTACAACGCAATGAAGTCTCTGAAGGACGGCAAGTCAATTCGGCGTATGATTGACGCTCTGCCGGATGACGGAGACAAAATCGGAAACCTTGGATACAAGTATTTCAACGATGCACTTTTGTCATATGAAATGAGTACGGATTGACAGGGGAGATATCAATGAGACAGTTCGCAAACATAAAAGATGCCTTCCTTCACTGCGATGTGGATAAACTCATCCTCGAATACTGCAAAATCCCCGATGGCGAAAGCAGCAAAGTTACCATCGAGCGTGCAAGCGCGGAAGTACATGCTGCGATGGAGAGGATAAAGCAGACACAGCCTGAAAAGGCCGAAAAACAAAATCTTCTTATTGTCTGTAAAACCTTTGAGGAAAATGAAACAGATACATTCTGCGTAGAGGCCGACGACATTGCGGAATGGGAAAAGAGGAGAGCATCAAAGAGTGAGCAGCCAGAAGAAATCGGGGACGAAATGCTTACATTTATGGATACCGACGCTATATTCGACGCGGCAAAAGCAGTTGATGTTCCGACCAAATATGCCATTGAGTTTTGTGAGTGGAAAGACATTCTGAGCTGGAAACTGGCAGAACTCAGCATCGCGTGGTACGGATTCGAATTTTGTTTGGCCCGCGTACTGTGGGAGATGGTATTTTTCGGTGTTGAACCAGAGAAAATGGAAAAAGCCGTCGAGAGAATCAAAAACAGTCTCGACGAAGCAAAGAAAGAGATGGAAAGCGATAACGCTCCAAGAACATATAAAAGTTTCGAGGATGTTGTAAAAGAAATTCTCGGCGACGATTACGATGAAAACTGGTATCCGGAAGAGGAACGCGAAAAAGATAGACGCAACCTTGCAATCGCAAGTTACAAGTGCTGCAAAGAATACGAGCGAATCCTTAAAGGTGAAGTTCAGGTGTGACTCATTTCGGAAAAACCAGAAAGTACAGACAGAAAGATAAATGAGATACAGTTTTTCAACCACAAAACTGCATCTCGTTTCAAAAACGCAAAAAAACAGCACACATAAAATTTAGTGGGTGCCATTTTTGTAAAGGAAGTAACGCAATGAGACGAACAATGGTCGTAAGCGTATTTGCGGGCTGTGGAAAAACATGGCTCACAAATCACCAAAACCAATATGGCTATTCGATGCGGGATAGTGATAGCTCTACTTATGAGAAAACTGCCGGATGGGAAAAGGAATACATAAATAGCTTCATGGAAGAGGCAAAATCAGGAAAATATGATTTCATCTTCGTTTGCCAAACGGAATCCGTCATAGACGAAATGGATAGGCAGAAAATTCCCTATGTAATTGTCGAACCTGACAATATCGTATGGAATGAACAAGAATCCAAAGAGCGAGCAAAGGAAAGACAAATCATTAAGCAGCAATGGTTCGGCAGGTTTATACTTCGAGATAATTCCCATATCAAAAATTTTTCAAAGTGGCTGAACCACATGAAAGATATTTATGATGAACGAACGGGACTTGGTTTCATCGTAAATCATAATCCGGCATCGTTTTTCGTTTTAAAACAAGACCAGTACCTTTCTGATATCATTGATGACCTGTACTGGAAAAAGCAGCATTGTGATGCATATACAGTTTAAGGGGTTACTTATGGGCTGGTATCATGTAAATCGTATTGGCAAGGGTATTTGCCTTGGCAATGTGGATGAAGTTCATTACAATGAAGACTTCATCGCAAAGCACACACCAACAAAAGATGAAGCGTTAGAATTAAAGCAGCGTGATATCCGTGATGACGAGCTGGAAGGCTACGAGACATGGCCTTTATATAAGAAGTGGATGGTAATAACGCAGGACGCATGGTCATTTCATCGAGAAGTTAATGACGCAGGATGCTGCGCAGATGAATCATCGCAAATTTACTCAGATGCGTTGCATTACATCTTCGAAAAATGTTATGGATACCCTCTAAACAGCTTTTTTAGTACACATGATTACGATGGCAATGCAATGATTTTCTGCGATGTGCTTTGGCCGCCAAAGAAACACAATGAGGCATTGGCAGCCATGACCGAGGAAAAGTTGCAGGCGCAGCTCCGCGAGTTCCTTGTCGAAGTTACGGGTGATAGTAAGTATGCGTCGTTTCCGCTGCGTGTGTGCGAAGATTATATCAAGGAGTAAATCGGTGTGAATACGGAACAAAATGCAGCGTTAGAGATGTTTAGGTATTTAAAAGAGCATCTCATCCAATTAGCCAAAGATAAAAACGACAAGATTTTCGAGAGCGACGTTACCCTTCAGATTACCCGGTCTTTGAATAAGGATGTTTGGAACTGCGAAGAAGAGGTAAAACAACTGCTTAGCAAAACAGAGTCAAGAAGTGTAATGATAAGCTGCATAATAGACCATGTAATTATCAATTACAGCCAAAACGCACAGTCTCTCTACATTGGTTTTTTCATTGCAGATAAAATCGCATACGAGTATGGAATCGAGTATAAACTGGATACATTTATAAAAAGCGAAAAACGTATAAGGGGCTTTTCTTTCAGCAAAGAAGGCATTTTATATGGTCATTCTACACCACATATCAAGCCAAAAGAGTTCAAGCCACTTCCTATGAATTTCGTTGCAAAAGGAACGAAGCACTGGCCTTGCACAATGAAAGACTTATTCTCCGTTCACACGTATAGTGGGCTATTCGAAAGTGTCGTATACTTCATCATGCTTTTCTTTGGCGAGACGAATCCACTTTGGAAAGACTTGGCAAAGGATTACACCGAGCAGTCTGCATACAGTGCTATACCTCTTTCTGTAATCAATGAGTCGCATTCCAGAAGAGAACTCATTGCAAAATATTACGGAGAAGACAAAGCATTTAAGCGGAACAATAAGGAGCCTATTGGATATGGCATTTTCTTGGCACGTGTATCCCGCATAGTAAAACCAGAAGAATTACAAAAATTATTCGGATTTAACCCCGAATATATTTTCATTGGACGAGCTAAAAACGATTTGGTAAAACCTCTTGCGCAATATATTTATGATGCTCTTCCGGAAA
>ERZ1673747.904-NODE-904-length-36379-cov-8.839170_pt1 | contig 36379 bp, 43 predicted proteins | sample MGYA00580220_ERZ1673747 | MGnify/ENA primary metagenome ERZ1673747 (study PRJEB41218, sample SAMN15661769) | gut metagenome | host: Homo sapiens | place: Canada: London | collected 2015-08-20/2019-03-30 | study: EMG produced TPA metagenomics assembly of...
GGGGCGCCCGCGCCGGCACTTCCAGTTATGGCTTTGTTTATACGGAGACTGTCTGAGGCTCCGCCGCGCTCTGTGGGGTCTCTGCGGGCGCCGGAGTCTCCCGGGCACTCTGGTCGGCAGTCTTCTCCGCCAGCCGCTCCCGGGCCACCGCCAGCATCAGCTTGATGCGGTTCTCCTGATTCACCCGGGTGGCGCTGGGATCGTAGTCGATGGGGGTGATGTTGGCCTGGGGGTACAGCTCCCGGATCTTGTTGATCATCCCCTTGCCGCAGATGTGGTTGGGCAGGCAGCCGAAGGGCTGGGCGCAGACGATGTTCTCGTACCCGGCCCGCACCAGCTCGATCATCTCGGCGGTGAGGAGCCAGCCCTCACCCATTTTGTTGCCGGTGGAGATGACGCCGTCCGTCAGCTTCACCAGCTCCCGGAAGGGCAGGGGCGCGTGGAAGCCGTTGTCCTTCAGGACCCGGATCATCACCTTCTCCATGCCCTCGATGTAGTCCAGGATTACGCTTGACACATGCTTTTCCAGGAAGGTGCCGCCATACAGCCGGGCGGTTTCGGAGGGGTTGTAGGCGCAGTACTGCACAAAGCCCATCAGGCCCGGCAGGTTCACCTCGCAGTCCTGGGAGGCCAGGAACTTCTCCAGGTCATTGTTGCCCAGGGGGGAGTATTTCACGTAGATCTCCCCTACCACGCCCACCTTCACCTTGGGTACCCGGCGAACGGGAATGGCGGCGAACTCTGCGGCGATCTTGGGCATGGCGGCCTTGATCTCCCGGCCGGACCAGCCCTTGTCCTCCATGACCCAGCCGCAGATGGTGTCCAGCCACTTCTCCTGCAAAGCGGCCGCGTCCCCCTTGTGGGTCTCATAGGGCTCCGTCTGGGCCTTCAGGGCCACCAGCAGGTCGCCGTAGTAGATGCAGGCCAGGAGCTTGCGCATCAGGGGCAGGGTCATGGGGAAGCCGGAGTCCTTCTCCAATCCGGAGAAGTTCAGGCTCACCACCGGAACCTGGCCGTAGCCTGCCTTCACCAGGGCCTTGCGCAGCAGGTGGATGTAGTTGGAGGCCCGGCAGCCGCCGCCAGTCTGGGTGATAATCAGGGCGGTGTGGTCCAGATCGTACTTCCCGGAGCCCAGGGCGTCCAGGAACTGGCCGATGACCAGCAGGGCGGGATAGCAGGTGTCGTTGTGGACGTATTTCAATCCCAGCTCGCTGACCTGGCTACCGCAGTTCTCCAGCAGCTCGCAGGTGTAGCCGGCCTGCCGCATGACGGCCGCCAGGATGCGGAACTGCACCGGGGCCATGTTGGGAATCAGGATCTTATGGGTCTTTTTCATTTCAGGGGTGAACTTGGGGTAATTCTGGAATTCCAGCTCCATGTCTCACGCCTCCTTTCTGGCAGTTTCCCGGGCCTCGTCCTGCTCATCCAGGGCAGCGAACAGGCTCCGCAGCCGGATGCGGACAGCGCCCAGGTTGGTGATCTCGTCGATCTTCAGCTGGGTGTACAACTTGCCACCCGCCTGCAGGATCTCCCGTGTCTCGTCGGAGGTGATGGCGTCCACGCCGCAGCCGAAGGAGACCAACTGCACCAGGTCCATATCCCGCTGGGTGCAGCAGTAGCGGGCCGCCGCGTAGAGACGGGCGTGGTAGGTCCACTGGTTCAGCACCGTGGTGGGGAATTTCTCCACCCGGTTGGAGATGGAGTCCTCCGTGATGACCGCGGCGCCGGCGCGGGTAATCAGAGTGTCGATGCCGTGGTTGACCTCCGGGTCCACGTGATAGGGCCGGCCTGCCAACACGATGATCCGGCGGCCCTCTGCCCGGGCCTGGTCGATGATCCGCTCTCCCTCCTTGCGGATGAGGGACATGTGGTGGGCGTACTCGGCGTAGGCGGCGTCGGTGGCCTCCTTCACCTCGCCCTTGGTGATGTCCGGGAAGTAGCTGCGCAGGATGGTGAAGATCTTTTTGGTGAAGTCCTTGGGCCGGTGGAGGCCCACATAGTCATAGATGAACTTGGTCTGCTGGACCTCTGGGCAGTTGCCGGCAATGACCTCCGGATAGTAGGCCACCACAGGGCAGTTGTAGTGGTTGTCCCCCAGCCCCTCATCCAGATTGTAGGTCATGCAGGGGTAGAAGATCGCGTCCAGGCCAAGCTTTGCGAGGAACTGAATATGACCGTGGGCCAACTTGGCGGGGAAGCAGGCGGTGTCGCTGGGGATGGTGCCCTGCCCCTTCAGATACAGGTCCCGGCTGGAGAAGGGGCTGTGGTACACCGCGAAGCCCAGCTTGGTGAAGAAGGTGTGCCAGAAGGGCAGCAGCTCCCACATATTCAGGCACAGGGGCAGCCCGATCTTGCCCCGCCTGCCGGGGACGGGCTTGTAGCCCAGGATCAGCTTGCGCTTGTATTCGTAGAGGTTCCGCTCCCCGGTGTCCGCCTTGCCGGTGACGGGCCGGTCGCAGCGGTTGCCGCTGATGAAGGTGGCCCCGTCGGCGAAGGTGTTGATGGTCAGCTGGCAGTTGTTGCCGCACAGGCCGCACACCCGGCTCTCCGTCTCCTGGCGGAAGTCCGCCAGCTCCTGACGGTTCAAAAGCGTACTGGTCTGATCCGCCCGGGCCTTTCCCCGGCCGAACAGGGCGGCGCCGTAGGCGCCCATGAGGCCAGCGATATTGGGCCGGATAACCTCTACGCCCATCTCCTTCTCAAAAGCCCGCAGCACCGCCTCGTTGTAGAAGGTGCCGCCCTGGACCACGATGTTCCGGCCCAGCTCCTCGGGAGATGAGGCCCGGATGACCTTGTAGATGGCGTTGCGCACCACGGACATGGAGAGGCCGGCAGAGATGTTCTCAATGGTGGCGCCGTCCTTCTGGGCCTGCTTCACGCTGGAGTTCATGAACACAGTGCAGCGGCTGCCCAGGTCCACAGGCCGCTCGGCAAACAGGCCCAGCTGGGCAAACTCTTTCACGTCGTACCCCAGCGCCTGGGCGAAGGTCTGCAGGAAGCTGCCGCAGCCGGAGGAGCATGCCTCGTTCAGGAAGATGTTGCTGATGGCGCCGTCCTCGATCTTGAAGCATTTCATGTCCTGGCCGCCGATGTCGATGATGAAGTCCACATTGGGCAGGAAGTGGCGGGCGGCGGTGAAGTGGGCCACCGTCTCCACCACGCCGTAGTCCGCGTGGAAGGCGTTTTTCGCCAGATCCTCTCCGTAGCCGGTGGTGGTGACGGACGCCACATGGAGGGCCGGATGCTCGTCATAGAGCTCCTGCAGCACCTGCCGGATGAGGGGCACCGGGTTGCCCAGGTTGGGCCGGTAGTCGGAGAAGAGGATGCGGGCGTCCTGGTCGATGACCACCAGCTTCACGGTAGTGGAGCCGGAGTCGACGCCGATGTGCACCGGGGCGGCGTAGTCCGCGCCGAAGGGCACCTGGGGCACCGTGGCCTTGGCGTGCCGGGCCCGGAACGCCTCATACTCCTCACGGCTGCTGAACAGGGGCGGCAGGGAGCGGTAGGTCTCCGCCGAGCCGTGCTTCTGCAGGTCGTCCGCCACCTGGTTCAGGTCGAATTCCTGGTCGGAATAGAAGGCTGCGCCCAGGGCCACGTACAGCAGGCTGTTCTCCGGACAGGTGCCCTGGACCCCCAGGGTGTGGTCAAAGCTCTCCCGCAGGACTCGGGAGAAGGTCAGGGGCCCGCCCAGGTACAGGACGTTGCCCTTGATGGGCCGGCCCTGGGCCAGCCCGGCAATGGTCTGGTTCACCACCGCCTGATAGATGCTGGCGGAAATATCCTCCGCCTTGGCGCCCTGGTTGATGAGGGGCTGCACATCGCTCTTGGCGAACACGCCGCAGCGGGAGGCGATGGTGTACGTCTTCTCCGCCCGCTGGGCAGCGGCGTCCATCTCGTCGGCGCTCATTTTCAGCAGCGTCGCCATCTGGTCGATGAAGGCGCCGGTGCCGCCGGCGCAGGAGCCGTTCATCCGCACCTCCATGCCGCCGGTGAGGAACAGGATTTTGGCGTCCTCACCGCCCAGCTCGATGATGCAGTCCGTCCCCGGGGCCAGCTTGTTGGCCGCCACGCGGGTGGCAAACACCTCCTGCACGAATGGGACCTGCACGCTCTCCGCCATGCCCATGCCGGCAGAGCCGGAGATGGCCAGATCCGCTTTTGCGCCGTGCTGATCCGCCACCCGGCGCAGCAGCTCCTCCGACTTTTCCAGAATATGGCTGTAATGCCGCTCGTATGTACTGTATACCAGATTATCCGCATCGTCCAGCACCACGCATTTGATGGTGGTGGATCCTACGTCAAGTCCAACTTTCAACTCTGCTTCCTCCTTCTGGGAAAACGGTTGCGTCAGAGTTTTCAACAGCTAACCGCATGATACCACATTAGTTGACATCATACACTTTTTCCATGGGATGTTCAATCGGCAATATTCTGAAAGACTGTTAATTTTTCGTTAAGAAACTTGGTTGGGAAAGGGGCTTGGCCTTTTCTCTCTTCTATGCTATACTGGTTCCATCTCAGAACCAAAGAGAGGCATTTTCGACATGGAACGCGTTTTGCTGCACACCTGCTGCGCCCCTTGTTCCCTCAGCTGCATCGACCCTCTGCGGAGCGAGGGCATCGAGCCGGTGGCGTTTTGGTACAACCCCAACATCCACCCCTGGAAGGAGTATCAGGCCCGGCGGGACTGCCTGCTGGCGTATGCCCCCACCATCGGCATGGAGGTCCGGGTACAGGAGGACTACGGTCTGAAGGACTTTGTCCGCCATGTGGCGGGAGACATCGACCACCGCTGCGCCTACTGCTACGAACACCGGCTGGAGGGCACGGCGAAGTATGCGGCAGAGCACGGCTTTGCCGCCTTCACCTCCACCCTGCTGGCCAGCACCTATCAGAATCACGAGGCCATCGCCGCCGCAGCGGAGATGTATGCCCGGCAGTACGGGGTGGAATTTCTCTACCGGGACTTCCGGTCAAACTTCCGGGCCGGCAACCAGCGGGCCCGGGAGCTGGGGTTCTATATGCAGAAGTACTGCGGCTGCGTCTTTTCCGAGGCGGACCGCTATCAGAAGCAGATCGACCGGGACCGGGCAAAATTTGACGCGGAGGAGGCGGCCCGACAGGGCTGACGAGCTTCCCTTCGATGCGCAAAAAAGACCTGCACGGCAGCTGCCGCGCAGGTCTTTTTTGCCATTTGAGACGCAGGGATTCAGAATTTGCGGATATCGTCCAGCGACACGATGAACACCGCCGCACCGCCGGCCATGACCTCCATGGGTACCGGCGGCACCGCGGACATCTCCCCGTGGGGCATGGTCACGCTCTGGTACACAGTCTCCTTCCGGTGTCCCGCATACTTCTGCAGGACGTCCAGGGCCTCTTCCAGCCGATCCTCCTCCACGCCGATCATCACCGTGGTGCTCTTTTTCTTCAAAAAGCCGCCGGTGGAGCTCAGCACCGTCACCATGAAGCCGCGCTCATTCAGGTTGCGGATGGTGTTGTCGGAATCACTTCCCTGTAAAACGGCCAGCACCAGCTTGCTCTTTTTCTCCATATTGCTCACCTCCCATGTTCCAACGCGTTGGGCACGTCGTTCCTCCTTATTTTACCTCTCGTGCGAAAAATTGCAAGCGTTCTTTTCCACCCGGCGGCAGACTCATGCCTCCCGGCAGAAGATGGGAACGCCATCCTTCCAGGTCTCCAGTACCCGAATATCCCGGAGCTCCTCCTGCGGCACCGCCAGGGGGTCCCGGTCCAGAATCACCAGATCCGCCTGCTTCCCCGGCGCCAGGGTGCCCTTGTCCGTCTCCTCAAAATACTGGTATGCAGCGTGGACCGTCACCGCCTCCAGGGCCGTCCGGACGTCCACCCGCTCTTCCCGGCCCAGGACGCGGCCCTGCCGGGTCACCCGGTTCACGGCACACCACACCGTCTCCAGCATATCGGGCCGGATCACCGGCGCATCCTGATGGAATGTGAAGGGGATCCCCTTCTCCGCCGCCGAGCCTGCGGGACTGATGGCCTCCGCCCGGCCGGGTCCCAGATTTTCCAGATGGACATCCCCCCAGTGGTACACGTGGGCCACGAAGAAAGAGGGGATCACCCCCAGCCGCCTCACCTCCGGCAGTTGGTCCCTGCCCAGCAGCTGGGCGTGGATCATCACCGGCCGCAGTGCCGCCAGATCCACGCCTTCCCGCGCCGCCGCATCCAGCGCCGCCAGATACTGGGCGCAGGCGGCATCCCCGTTGCAGTGGGCCAGCAGCTGCATTCCATCTGTCCCGGCTCGGCGGACCATGTCCAGCACCTCTGCGTCCGTCAGGGTGCCGTAGCCCCGGTATTCCTGCTCCCCCTGATAGGGCCGCCGCAGCCAAGCGGTACGTCCCTGGGGAGATCCGTCCAGAAACATCTTGTACCCGCCCAGCTTGAAGCGCCGGTGATATTGCCGGACACTCTCGGGAAATGCCTGCCGGGCCGCCTCCGCTCCCTCCGGATCTCCGTAGGCAACCACATCCAGCTTCAGGGACCCGTCCGCCAGCAGGGCCTGATACAGGGGTACCAGCTCCCGGCGCAGCAGCCCTTCCTGCACGGTGGTGATTCCGTAGGAGGCGTACAGGTCCTGGGCCTTCCGGTAGGCCGCCAGAAACGACTCCAGCGGCCTCATGGGCACCCGCTTTTGGAACTCCAGAAAGGCGTTTTCCTCCATGTAGCCGGTGAGGGTGCCGTTCTCCCGTCCGATGACGCCTCCGGCGGGGGCAGGCGTCTGCGCAGTGACACCCAGCCGCTCCAGCGCCGCGGTGTTGAACACGCCCATGTGGCCGGACTGGTGGCAGATCACCACCGGGTTGTCCGGCGCCGCCGCATCCAGGCAGAGCCGATCCGGGTGGCGCCGCTCCGAGAGCAGGTTGTGGTCGTACCCCTGTGCCGTTACCCACTGCCCGGCAGGGATGCGCTCCCGCCGGATGTAGTCCCGGATCCGGTCCTGCATGTCCGCCCAGGAGGTGCAGCCCTCCAAAGACACCTGCAGAAACTGGTTGGCCACCGCCGTAAAGTGGCTGTGGGCGTCCAGAAACGCCGGCAGCAGCGTCCTGCCTGCCAGATCCACCCGGCGGACGTCGATTCCCGTCTGGTCCTCCACCGCCGTCCTGCCCCCCACGGCGGCGATCCGGCCGTTGCGCACCAACAGGGCCTGGGCATCAGGGCTGTTCCGCTCCAGAGTGCGGATGGTGCCGTTTTCAAAGAGAATGTCCATGCGATTCCTCCTTTTCTCCCAGTTTACCGCGGCAGGGCGCGTCCCATACCCCGGCGTGAAACTCCAAGTATAGGACAGTATGCCGCGAAAAGGCGTGAGCCCTGCTGCACATGAAGCTGCGGCATATCTGAACGCCTTTCCCCATCTGTATGGCAAAACAGGCCGCCCTTCCGGACGGCCCGCTGGCTCAGTTCTTCAGGCTGTGGAGGGGCGCCGGGATGCGGCCGCCCCGGGCGATAAAGTCCGCGCTGGACTCCGGGTGCACCGGCATCACCGGGGCGCTGCCCAGGAGGCCGCCCATCTCGATCCGGTCCCCCACGGTCTTGCCGGGGGCGGGCAGCAGCCGGACGGCGGTGGTCTTGTTGTTCACCATGCCGATGGCCGCCTCGTCTGCAATGATGGCGGAGATGGTCTCTGCCGGGGTGTCGCCGGGGACGGCGATCATGTCCAGGCCCACGGAGCAGACGCAGGTCATGGCCTCCAGCTTGTCCAGGCAGAGGGTCCCTGCCTCTGCGGCGGCGATCATGCCCTCGTCCTCGCTGACGGGGATGAAGGCGCCGGAGAGGCCGCCCACAGAGGAGGACGCCATGACGCCGCCCTTCTTCACCGCGTCGTTCAACAGGGCCAGCGCCGCCGTAGTGCCGTGGGTGCCGCAGACCTCCAGGCCCATCTCCTCCAGAATGCGGGCCACGCTGTCTCCGATGGCCGGGGTAGGCGCCAGGGAGAGATCCACGATGCCGAAGGGCGTGTCCAGCCGACGGCTGGCCTCCTGGGCCACCAACTGGCCCATGCGGGTCACCCGGAAAGCGGTCTTCTTCACTGTCTCCGCCACCACGTCAAAGGGCTGGCCCTTCACCGCTTTCAAAGCAGTACACACTACGCCGGGGCCGGAGACGCCCACGTTGATGACCTTCTCCGCCTCTCCCACGCCGTGGAAGGCGCCGGCCATAAAGGGGTTGTCCTCCACGGCATTGCAGAACACCACCAGCTTGGCGCAGCCCAGGCCATCCCGGTCCGCCGTGGCGGCAGCGGTATCCTTGACGATGCGGCCCATCAGGGCCACCGCGTCCATATTGATGCCCGCCCGGGTGGACCCCACGTTGACGGAGGAACAGACCAGTTCTGTCCGGGCCAGAGCCTCCGGAATGGAGCGGATCAGCTTCTCGTCCGCCTCTGTCATGCCCTTCTGCACCAGGGCGGAGTAGCCGCCGATAAAGTTGACGCCGCAGGTCTGGGCCGCCCGGTCCAGGGCCAGGGCAAAGGGCACGCAGTCCTCCGTCTCGCTGGCCCCGGCCACCAGGGCCATGGGAGTGACGGAAATGCGCTTGTTCACGATGGGGATGCCGAACTCCCGCTCGATGTCCTCGCCGGTCTTGACCAGCTTCTCCGCATACCGGGTGATCTTGTCGTAGATCTTCTCACAGGCCCGCTTCGGGTCCGGATCACAGCAGCTCAGCAGGGAGATGCCCATGGTGATGGTGCGGATGTCCAGGTGCTGCTGGTCGATCATCTCAATGGTAGATAAAATTTCCTTCTGGTTCAGCATAACGTATCTCCCAACGTACAAATTCTCTCTCAAAAGGACTCCGGAAACGGGTAAAAGAGGCTAGGGGAAAACCTCCGGTTTTCCTCAGTTCTTTTACCTCCGGCAAAAGAAGAATATTAAATCATTTTCGGCAGGGCGTGTACCTGCCGAAAATTTCTTGACCCAGCCGCCGGGGACGGCGTCCCCAGTGACCAACGTCTCACTGGGGAGGGGGAATCTAAAGGGTGGGCGCAGCTCCCTCTTGAAGTCAGATGCGATGCATGGCATCAAATATCTCCTCCCGCTGGATGCGGATAGAGATCTCCATCTTCTGCCCCAACTGCTCCAGCAGGTCCCGCAGCTCGCCCACGGAGACCTTGGCCGCTCCCACGTCCACGGCCATGACCATGGTGAAGGAGCCCTGGAGGATCGTCTGGGAGATGTCCAGGATATTGACATTGTGCTCAGCCAGCAGGGCGCAGACGGCGGCGATGATGCCTACCTTATCCTGCCCCACGACGGTGACGATGGCGTTCATAGCGAAGTTCCTCCTCATGGCCGCCCGCCGGCAAGCCCGGCGAGGCGGCATTCTCTTGTATACAGCGTCCGTATTGTACCACAGATGGGCGGGAAAGTAAATCCTCTCTCATCCCAGCGGATTGACGAATGGTCCCCAGCCCGGAGGCGTGAAGGTCAGCAGCATGTACAGCCCCGCCAGAAGCAGAGCCAGGGCTGCCCACAGCCCCGGGTGCTTTCTTCCGTCCGGGCAGAAGGCCGTGCCCGCCGCCAGCAGCACCGCCCAGACCGCCAGGCTCGCCGCGCCGTTTCCCCCGGCGGCCGCCAAGCCCCAGCACGCCGCTGTCATAGCCAGGGGCGTCAGCACCGCTGCCGGCAGATCCTGCAGCAGCGTGCGGCGCTCCCTGCCCAGCCGGCCGGTCAGCACCCAGGCGGCAAGCAGCGGCCAGAAGGCCAGCTTGCTCAACTCCCAGGGGCTGGGACACTGGGGCACGAACGCGGCAGGCAGTCCGCTTTGTGCCGTGCTGTGGAGCAGCAGCAGTGCCAGGCCGCACACCACAGCCGCCAGATACCGCAGGGCAAAACGATTGAAGGGATCTCTCATGGTTCGCCTCACCTCGCTCCACTGTATGCAGCGCGGCGGCGGAGCAGACCGGAAAACAGCACAGGGCGCGCCGGTGGGCGCGCCCTGCTGGGCTGATGCTCCAGGCGGAATCAGATCTCGCCGAAGAACTTGTCGTGGATGGCCCGGACCGCCCGGTTCACGTCCTCCTCATCCAGCAGAACGGAGACTCGGATCTCAGAAGTATTGATCATCTGGATGTTGATGCCCGCCTCATAGAGGGCCTCGAACATCCGGGCGGCCACGCCGCAGTTGCTCATGAGGCCCGCGCCCACAATGGAGACCTTGCCGATGCTCTCATCCGTCTCAATGTGGTCGAACCTCAGGGTCTCTTTATGTTCCTCCAGAATCTGCTTGGATTCCTCCAGGTCCTTCTTGTGGACCGTGAAGGTGATGTCCTTGGTGTCCTCCCGGCCAATGGACTGCAGGATGACATCCACGTTGATGTTGTGCTTGCTCAGCAGGTCAAAGACCTGGAATGCGACGCCTGGGTTGTGCTGCAGACCGATCAGGGCGACGCGGGCGATGCTGGTGTCCTTGGCGACACCGGCGATATTGGTTTTCTCCACTTTGGTGACCTCCTTGACTTTCGTGCCGGGCTTGCGCTCCAGGCTGGACACGACTTCCAAATTCACTCTGAACTTCTTGGCCAGCTCCACGCTGCGGTTGTGGAGCACCTGGGCCCCCTGCGACGCCAGTTCCAGCATCTCGTCGTAGGTGATCTCATCCAGTTTGCGGGCACTGGGGACGATGCGGGGGTCCGTGGTATACACACCGTCCACATCCGTGTAGATCTGGCACAGATCTGCACGGAAGGCCGCCGCCAGCGCCACGGCGCTGGTGTCGGACCCGCCCCGGCCCAGGGTGGTCACGTCCCCGTTGCGGTCCACGCCCTGGAAGCCGGTGACGATCACGATCCGGTGCTGGTCCAGCTCGGACTGGATACGCTCGGTGTCGATCTTCTTGATCCGGGCGTCGGAGTGGACGGAGGTAGACTGTATCCCCACCTGCCAAGCAGCCAGGGATATGCAGGGCAGGCCCATGGCCTCCAGGGCCATGGCGCACAGGGCCACAGAGATTTGCTCTCCCGTGGAGAGCAGCATATCCATCTCCCGCTTGGAGGCGTGGGGGTTGATCTCCTCCGCCTTGGCAATGAGATCGTCTGTAGTGTCTCCCTGGGCGGAGAGGACCACAATCACGTCGTTCCCCGCCAGATAGGTCTCTGCGATGATGCCGGCTACGTTGCGGATGCGCTTGGCATCTCTCACGCTGGTGCCGCCGAATTTCTGTACGATCAAGCTCATGGCATTTCCTTCTTTAAATCAGAATCAAGTCTCAAATCCCGGTTCCCGCCTGTTCCAGTATACACATCTTCCGGCGGTTTGGGGCTTATCCCAGCACCCGCAGACAGGCCAGGACGCGCAGGCCTTCGGCCTGCTTCCCTGCCTCGGCTCCGCTGATGCAGTCGGTGAGGAAGGCGGTCTCACCGCCGTCCTCGCTGAGGATCTCCACCTGGCCGAAGGCCGCGGCAGCGGCGCTGAGGCTGCCGCCGATGCGGAAGTAGTACCGGCTCCGAAGGGCCTGCGGGTCCTCAAAGCCCGCCGGGTCCGCCTCCCAGCCGATCTCCTCCCGGCGGGGGCTGGACTGAAGCGCCTCCATCACGTCCGCCACGCAGGCGGAGGCCGTGGGCAGCTCCCCGGCCCCCTGGCCGTAGAACATCACTTCGCCGGTGGCGTTTCCCCGGACCACCACCGCGTTGAACACATCGTCCACGCTGGCCAGGGGCTGCTCCTCCGGGATCAGATGGGGTGCCACATAGGCGGTACGGCCGCCGGGCAGGCGCACCGCCCGGCCCAGCAGCTTGACGCGGTAGCCCGCCCGCTGGGCGATCTTCACGTCCCGGAGAGACAGCCGGCTGATCCCCTCCATGGGCACATCCGCCGGGTCCACCTGACAGCCGAAGGCCAGATCCGCCAGGATACAGATCTTCCGCCCGGCGTCGACGCCCTCCACGTCTGCGGTGGGGTCTGCCTCCGCATAGCCCTTCTCCTGCGCCTCTTTCAGGGCGTCTGCAAAGGTGGTGCCGGCCCGGACCATCCGGGTGAGGATATAATTGGTGGTGCCGTTTAGGATGCCGTACACCTCGTCGATCCGGTTGGCAGCCATGCACTGGGTCAGGGGATGCAGCACTGGGATACCGCCGCCCACGCTGGCCTCGAACAAATAGTTCACGCCCTGCTTTTTGGCCAGGGCCAGCAGCTCTGCGCCCTTCTCCGCCACCAGCTGCTTGTTGGCGGTGACCACGTGCTTGCCGGCGTTCAGGGCCCGCTTCGTGTACTCGTAGGCCGCCTCCACGCCGCCGATGGTCTCCACCACCACCCGGATAGCATGGTCCTCCTCGATCTTCGTGAAGTCATCCGTCATCAGCTGACGGTAGGGCCCGTCCTTGAAATGCCGCACCAGAATGGTCTTCACCTGCAGGGGCTCGCCCAGCTTTCGCTCGATCTGCCGGGCGTTTTCCGCCACTACCTTGGCCACGCCGGTGCCCACCGTGCCAAGGCCCATAATCGCAATCTGTATCATGCGTCCGTTTCCTCTCTCTTTATCCTGCCAGGACTTCCACCCGCACCACGCCGTCCACGGCGGCCACGTCTGCCATCAGCTTCTCCAGGGTCTCCGCCAGTCCGCTGGTCTCTGCGGAAATCGTCACCGCCGCGCAGCCGTTGGTGGGAATGCTCTGGTTGATGGTGAGGATGTTGGCCCCAGAAGTGGCAAACACGGACAGCACGCTGGAGAGCACGCCGGTGTTGTCCTTGAGCATACAGTAAAAGGTGATGATGTGCTCCGCCTTCATATCGTTGAACGGCTGCACCGCATCCTTGTACTTGTAGAACGCGCTGCGGCTGATCCCCACCTGCTTCGTGGCAGCGCCCACGGTGTCCGCCTCGCCGGTCTGCATCATCCGCTTGGCCTCCGCCACCTTCACGAAGATCTCCGGCAGGGCGTTCGCGGCCACAATGTAATACTTGATCTCTCTCGCCATCTCGTCCGCCTCCTATGGCCATTTGTCTTTACACGCAAAGCATCTTACCATATTTCCGTAGGCAATGCAACCAAATTCGCCGAAATTCTTTTGACGAAAACAGGAAAAGTTCCCCCGGTTTTCTCCCCCTCACCTGAGCAGAATGCCGGATAGAAACAGGCGCCCCGGTTTTCACCGGGGCGCCTGTTTCCTGATCTCAGCCGATTCACTTCTCCGCCTGGAATACGGCCTTCATGCCCTTATAGGTCTCGTAGCAGTCCAGCTTGGACACCGTCTCAAAGGGCGCGTGCATGGACAGGACCGGCACGCCCGCGTCCAGCGTGGTGATGTTCCGGTTGGCCATATACATGGCCACAGTGCCGCCGCCGCCGGCGTCCACCTTGCCCAGCTCTGCGATCTGCCAGATGACCCCCGCCTCGTCAAAGAGGTTGCGGATATAGGCCACCGTCTCCGCGTCCGCGTCGGAGGCACCAGACTTGCCCCGGGCGCCGGTGTACTTGCACAGGCCGATGCCGTAGTTCAGATAGGCGGCGTTGCGCTTCTCATACACGTCGGAGAAGTTAGGGTCGTAGGCCGCCGTCACGTCGGCGCTGAGGCAGAAGGACTTCTCGAAACACACCCGCACAGCCGCGCCCTGGCTCTCGCACAGGTCCTCCATAAATGTGTCGAAAGCGGCGGACTGCATGCCCGTCACACCGTCGGAGCCGATCTCCTCCTTATCCGCCAGAACGCACACCGCCGTCTTGGCAGGGGTCCCCTCCAAATCCAGCAGGGCCCGCAGGGCGGCGTAGGCACACACCCGGTCATCATGGCCGTAGGCGCCGATCATGCTGCGATCCAGGCCGATGTCCGTTGCCTTTACCGCCGGCACCGCCTCCAGCTCCGCGGAGGTGAAGTCATCCTCTGTGATGCCGTACTTTTCGTTCAGCAGCTTCATCACCGCCAGCTTCACACGGCCGGACTCCTCCGCGTCCCCGATCGGCTCGCTGCCCAGCAGCAGGTTCAGGGTCTCAGCGGGGATGGCCTCCGCCAGCGGCTTCTTGTTCTGCTCCGCGCCCAGGTGGGGCAGCAGGTCCGTGATCACCAGCCGGGGATCGTCCGCGCCCCCGCCGATGTTCACCTGTACGCTGGCGCCGTCCCGCAGGGCCACCACACCGTGGAGCTCCAGGGGAATGGTAACCCACTGGTACTTGCGGATACCGCCGTAATAGTGGGTCTTGAAATAGGCCAGTTCCCCGTCCTCATACAGGGGGTTGGGCTTCAGGTCCAGCCGGGGGGAGTCTATGTGGGCGGCAGCGATCTGAACACCCTCCGCCAACGGCTTCTCCCCGATGTGGGCCAGCAGCACGCTCTTGCCCCGGTTGCAGAGATAGACCTTGTCTCCCGGCTTCACCGCCGCGCCTCGGACATAGGGCCGGTAGCCGGCCTGCTCTGCCAGGCGGACAACCTCCCCTGCGCAGAGCCGCTCGGTCTTGCTAGTGTCCAGAAATGCCTTGTAGTCCGTGCAGTACGATTCCATGGCGCTCCGCTCCGCCGCGTCCATCCGGTCGAAGCCGTTGCGGCGGCAGGAGAGCAGCTGCTCCTTCAGCGCCTTAAATTCCTTGCTTTCCATGTGCTTTTTCCTCCTTGATGGTGTCGATCAGCCGCTGGAAAAACTCCCGGGCCTCCATTTCAAAGGCCGCGGCGGTATCGGCGGCGTTATTCAGCTCACAGTCGCACTTGCCCCGGTAGTACTCGTCCGGCTGCTGGGCGGAGATCCGCAGGCGGGCGTACTGCTCTGTGATGTTGTCCCGGGCCATGATCCGCCGGACCCGCAGCTCCAGGGGCGCGGTGACGGCTATCGTCCGGTCGCACAGCTGGTCCAGCCCGCCCTCCAGCAGGTTGATGGCATCGATGGCGAAGATCTTGCTCTCCGACGCTGCCAAGCGCCGCCGCACCTCCGGCACCAGATGGCGGGCCACAATGCCGTTGAGCTGCTCCAGCCGGTCCTTGTGGGAGAAGACCTCCTGTCCCAGCTTGCGCCGGTCCAGTTGGCCGGCTGCGTCAAACGCGCCGGGGAAGGAGACACCGATCTCATCCCGCAGGGGAGCGCAGGTCTCCAACATCTCATGGTACAGGGCGTCGCAGTCGATGACCTCGCCCCCCAGGGAGCGGATGGCCCGCAGGGCGCTGGACTTGCCCGCGCCGGTGCCGCCGGTGAGGCCCAGCACCACCCGCTCACTGTCCGCCTCCACCACATGGAAGCCGGCGGCCTTTTTCAGCCGGTTGCCGATGGCCAGACCCAATCCCCGGTTGTCCGGGCACTGGGCGAAGATCTCCGTCACATCGCTGGTGTCAAAGGTCCGCAGGGCGTCGAACACCCGCTGGGCCTGGACCAGCTTGTCGCCTACAGGCCCCAGGGTGTGGACCTCCTGCTCCCGGAACAGGTCCGCAAACTCCTCGAAGCAAATGACGCCGGAGGTGGGCCCCACCCGCCGCAGGATCTCCTGGGCGGACTTCTCCGGCGCGCCGGTGATGACGGTGACCGGCGCCTTGGGGGCGTAGTGGCGGTACTTCATGCCGGGGGCTTTGGGCTTCTCGCCCTCCGCCAGGGCGCCGTTGACGGCCTTATCCACGTCGATCTTGCCGATGAGCCGCTCCAGGTCCTCCAGGGGCAGTCCGCCGGGACGCAGCAGCCTGGGCGGGTCGCAGGTCAGGTCCAGAATCGTGGACTCCACACCCACCGCACAGGGACCGCCGTCCACCACGCCGCTGATCCGGCCGTCCATATCCTCCAGCACGTCCTGGGCAGTCGTGCAGCTGGGCCGGCCGGAGAGGTTGGCGCTGGGGGCCGCGATGGGGATGCCCGCCTCCCGGATGATCGCCAGCGTCACCGGGTGGTTGGGGCAGCGCACCGCCACCGTGTCCAGCCCGGCGGTGGTCTCGTCCGGGATGATGGGCCGCCGCTTCAGGATCATAGTCAGGGGGCCGGGCCAGAATTTCCGGGCCAGCACATAGGCCAGGGGCGGCACGTCGGCGCAGTAGCGGGGCAGCCACTGGGCGCCGGTCACATGGATGATGAGGGGATTGTCCTGGGGCCGGCCCTTGGCCTCAAAGATCCGCTTCACCGCGGTGCCGTCCAGAGCGTTGGCCCCCAAGCCGTACACCGTCTCCGTGGGGATGCCCACCAGGCCGCCGTCCCGCAGGATCTTGGCCGCTGCGCCGATCTTGTCCTCGATCTCCTTCTGCTGACCCTTGGTGTCCCGCAGGTCAAAATATCGTGTCTGCATATCTCTTCGCCTCTATCTCTCTTCGCCGGAGATCTCCCCGGCCTTATTGCTTACTCTTTCTGCGTCTCCAAAGGGCTCCGCGGCGTCCCGGCAGGCTGCCGGAAGTGCAGCCCCTCCACGGCGCCGCTCTATCCGGGCCGCCGTACAGCTCTGTTTTATGGTTCCCCGCCGCCGTTCTTCAGCTTCTCCGCCTGGTCGGCGGTCACCAGGGCGTCGATGAGCTCATCCAGTTCCCCGTCCAGGACTGCGTCGATCCGGTACAGCGTCAGGCCGATCCGGTGATCCGTCACCCGGCCCTGGGGGAAGTTGTAGGTGCGGATCTTCTCGCTGCGGTCGCCGCTGCCCACCTGACTCTTCCGCTCTCTGGCGATGTCGGCATCCTGCTTTTCCCGCTCGATCTCATACAATCTTGACGCCAAAAGGCGCATGGCCTTGTCCCGGTTCTGGAACTGGCTGCGCTCCTGCTGGCATTCCACTACCAGGCCGGTGGGCCGGTGGATCAGCCGCACGGCGGAGGACGTCTTGTTCACATGCTGGCCACCCGCGCCGCTGGCCCGGTAGACCTGCATCTCGATGTCCGCAGGGTCCAGCTTCACGTCCACCCCTTCCGCCTCCGGCAGCACGGCCACCGTGGCGGCGGAGGTCTGGATGCGGCCATTGGACTCCGTCACCGGCACCCGCTGGACCCGGTGGACGCCGCTCTCGAATTTCAGCCGGGACCAGGCGCCCTCGCCTTCAATGAGGACGCTGCACTCCTTCACGCCCCCCAGCTCCGTCTCGTTCAGCTCCACGGTGTCGGTCCTCCAGCCCCGGGCGGCAGCGTACATGGTGTACATCCGCAGCAGCGACGCGGCGAACAGCGCCGCCTCCTCGCCGCCGGTACCCGCCCGGATCTCCAGGATCACGTTCTTCCGGTCATTGGGATCCTTGGGCAGCAGCAGGAGCTTCAGCTCCTGCCGCAGCCGCTCCATCTCTTCCCGTGCGGCGGTCAGCTCCTCCTGGGCCAACTCCCGCATCTCCGGGTCAGAGAGCAGCTCCTCCGCCGCGGCTCGGTCCGCCTCCGCCTGCCGGTATGCCTGGTACGCCTCTGCCACCGGAGTCAGGTCCTTCAGCTCCCGATTCACAGTCTTCAGCCGCTCCGCGTCGCCATAGACAGACGGGTCTGCCAGCTGGGCCTGCAGGTCCTCATACCGCAGGGCCAGCTCCTTCAGTTTTTCCAGCATGGGGCATCTCCTCTCCCGTTGATTTCAGAAAAGGGTCTGCCGCTACTGCCCCTCCAGAAAGGCCCGGACTTGGCGGAGAAACTCCTCCTGCCAGAATGCCCAGCCCACGTCCCCGCTCCGCAGAGACACCGCCGCCAGATGACCGGCGGGCACACAGAGATCCATCTGGCGATAAACCTCCTGGTACTGGGAGCCGCTGCTGCGGGTCAGCACATAGGCCGCGTTGCGGATCTCCCCGCCCCGGTCTTTCAGAAAGGACCGCATGACGGCGCTGGATCGCCCGGCCCACACCGGCGTGCCCAGGATCACCAAGCGGTAGTCCCCCAGGGGACGGGCTGTCTCCAACGGGGCCACGGGGCGGGTGTCTTTGCGCATGGCGTCCAGCCCACAGCGCAGCCAGCCCCGCCAGCCACTCCGGTCCGCGTTGTCCCGCAGCTCCGCCAGCTCCGCGTCCAGGGCGGCGGCAATCTCCTCCATGGCCTTCTTGGTGTTCCCCGTCCGGGAGTAATAGATACATAAGATGTCGCTCATTTGGTTCCTCCGTATCCGCTCAGTCAAACAGAAAGGTCTTTACCATGGCAAAGGCCTCCCGCAGGGTGTAATTGATCTCCAAATGAACCCAGGGCAGCGGCGCTGGGATCCCGGCCACGTCTCCGTAGCCCTCCCGGGCAGCGATCAGCTCCGCCCGGGCGATGTGAAAGTCGTTGGTGACAACAGCCACCCGTCCCTCCGCTGGGTCCACCCCCGCCTCATACAGCAGGGGCTTGGAGAGGGCGAAGTTCTCCGCCGTGTTGGATGCCTGATCCTCCAGAATCAGCCGCCCCGGCTCCACGCCATGGGCCGTGAGGTAGTCGTACATGCACGCCGCCTCGCTGATCTCCTCGCCATAGCCGGTGCCGCCGGTGAGCACTGCCGGGATGTCCGGCCACCGCTCCAGATAGTCCACGGCCTTGTCCAGCCGGGTCCGCAGGGACAACGACGGCTCAGTGCCGTTGACCCCCGCCCCCAGGACGATGACCGCGTCTGCCGGCAGGGGCGTCATGTCGCTGCGCCCCCGGTTAATGATAAAGACCTCCAGCCCCAGCAGCGCAGCCAGTCCCACCGTAAGGCAGCCATAAAAGCCCCGGTGGATCAGCCGCCAGCGGTGATTTCCGGCGGCCAGGCGATCCTGCAGCCAGGAAAGCACCAGGAGCGCCGCCAGCCCCAGCAGCAGAAAGCCGGAAAACCGGATGCCCAGGCTCCGGATGAGCACCAGAAGCAGGCCGAAAACGGCGCAGCCCGCCGCCCCGATCAGCCGGGCCTGTCCTCTTCTGCGGCCCCGGTAGACATCGTACCGGTACAGGGGCCGCTGTTTAGCCCTCTGCCTCTTCACTGAGCTGCTCCCACCTTTCGTACAGGGCGTCCAGCTCCGCCTGGGCGGCGTCCTTCTGCCCCACCAGCTCGTTCAGCTTCTCATAGTCACAGGCCGCGGCCTCCATATCCGCCTCCAGAGCGGCGATGCGCTCCTCCGCCCTGGCGATGTCCCGCTCACAGATGGTCAGCTGCCGCCTGGCCGCCTGCTGGGCCTTGTTGCCCCGCTGGGGCCGCTCCGCAGCGGGCTTTTCCCGCTCCTTCTCCGGCTTGGGAGCGGCGGCCTTCTCCGCCTCCTCCTGAGCCTTCATCTGCCGGTATTGGGCAAAGCCGCAGGGATAATCCGTGATGGTGCCATCCGCCAGCTCCCAGATCCGGGTGGCGAAGCGGTTGATGAAGTACCGGTCATGGCTGACAAACAGGAGCGTCCCGTCGTAGGCCTCCACCGCCTCCTCGATCCACTCCCGGGAGTCGATGTCCAGATGGTTGGTGGGCTCGTCCAGGATCAGGAAGTTGATCTCGTCATCCATCAGCATGCACAGCCGTAGGCGGCTCTGCTCCCCGCCGGAGAGCACCGACACCGGCTTGAACACGTCCTCGCCCCGGAAGTCGTATGCCGCCAGACGGTTTCGGGCCGACTGGGCCGAGAGGCCCTTTTTCGCCGCCATCATATTCTCCACCAGGTTCCAGTCCGGGTGGTCGAAGCGGATGATCTGGGGCAGGTATGCCTCCTTCACCTGGGGGCCGGTTTTGATGCGGCCGTCGTCCGGATACAGCTCCCCCACGATCATCTTGATAAGGGTGGACTTTCCGGTGCCGTTGTCGCCGATGAGGGCGATGCGCTCGCCCCCCTCCACCTTCAGGCTGATGCCCTCAAAGAGGTGCTTGTCCCCGTAGGACTTGGACACGTTCCGGATGCCCAGCACCTCGTCCCCGTGGAACTCCGCGGAGGAGAACCGGGCGTCCATCTTCCGCGCCTTGGTGGGTTTGGAGGTGGTCCGCATCCGCTCGATGCGCCTTTCCATGGAGATGGCCCGGCGGTAGGTCTTGTCCATGCCCATGAAAGCCCAGACCCGCAATTGCTCCGCCGCCTTCTCCAACTGTGCGATCTTGGCCTGCTCTTTTTCGTACTGCTTCATCCGCTCCTGGTAGCGGCGTTCCTTCTCCACGGCATAGAAGCTGTAATTCCCGCTGTAAAACTCCGCTTTCCCGTCCTGGATCTCGATGACCCGGGTGACGGTGCGGTCCAGGAAATACCGGTCGTGGGAGATGGTGACCACCGTGCCGTGGAAAGAGCGAATGTACTCCTCCAGCCACTCGGTAGCGTGGAGGTCCAAGTGGTTGGTGGGCTCGTCCAGCAGCAGGATGTCCGTGTCCTCCAGGATGAGGCGGCCCAGGTTCACCCGGGTCTTTTCCCCGCCGGAGAGGCTGTCGAACAGCTGGGACCGCTGGCTGTCCGGAATGGACAGGCCGTTGGCGATCTTATTCACCGCCACATCCGTGTCATAGCCGCCAAATGCCTCAAACCGCTCGCTTAATGTGCCGTACCGCTTCAAAATGGCAGGGTCGCTCTCCCCGGCGGCCATCCGGGCCTCCAGGGCCCGCATCTCCTCCGCCAGGCTCTCCAGCCGGGCGAAGGCGGAGCGCAGCACGTCCTCTACTGTGAAGCCGGCGGGGTAGACGGGGATCTGGGAGATCAGGCCCACCCGCCGGCCCTGGCCCACCACGACGGTGCCCTCGTCGTAGTCCAGCTCGCCGGTCAGTATCTTGAACAGGGTGGTCTTGCCCGCGCCGTTGCGGCCCAGCAGCCCCACCCGCTCCCCCTGGTCCACCTGAAAGGTGAGGCCGTCCAGGACGTTCTTCCCCACCTCAAAGGACTTCACCAGGTTGTTCACTTGAATCTCAATCATACGCTTGTTTCAACTGCTCCACGATCCAGCCAAAGTGCATGGCGTGGGACGCCTTCACCAGCATGGCGGTGTCGGTGCCCAGCTGGTCAGTCAATTCGTGGACGGCCTCCTCCTTGGTGGCAAAATGGGTGACGGAGCCGCCGCTCTGGGCGGCGCCGTCGGCGATCTTCTCCGCCTTGGCGCCGATGGCCACCACCTCGTCGATGCCCAGCATGGCGGCCAGGGCGCCCATGTTGTAGTGGGCCTGGTCCGTCAGGTCCCCCAGTTCCCCCATGTCCCCCAGCACGGCCACCTTCCGGCCGCACTCAGTCTTGGCCAGGATCTCCAGGGCCGCAGTGACGGACTGGGGATTGGCGTTGTAGCAGTCATCCAGCACCAGCCGCCCGTCCCGCAGACGAAGCACCCGCATCCGGGATCCGGCGGGTTCATACGAAGCCGCGCCCCGGGTGATCTCCTCCGTGGAAAGGCCCAGCTCCTCTCCCACCGCCACGGCGATGGCGGCAGAGTAGGCCATGTGCTCTCCCGGCGCAGGGATGGTCAGGTGATAGGTGTCCCGGGGGGACACGACGGTGCAGGTAATTCCCGCTACGCCGTGGTCGGCCATGTCCATCACCCGGACGGCGCAGTGCTCCGATCGGCCGCAGCGGACGGTCCGGAAGGGCAGGTCCAGGGTGTTCAGCAGGGCGTCATCCCCGTTAAGGACCGCCAGTCCCTCCGGCTTCAGGTTCTCAAAAATCTCGCTCTTGGCCTTGAGGATCCCCTCCCGGCTGCCCAGATGCTCGATGTGGGCGTCACCGATGTTGGAGATGACGGCGATGTCCGGCCGCACCATCTCCCCCAAATAGCGGATCTCCCCGAAGTGGTTCATGCCGGTCTCGATCACCGCCGCCTGATGCTCCGGCCCCAGGCCCAGCAGGGTCAGGGGCGTGCCGATGTCGTTGTTGAAGTTCTCCGGTGTCTTCAGCACCCGGAGCTTCGCCCCCAGCACCGCCGCCAGCATCTCCTTTGTGGTGGTCTTGCCCACGCTGCCGGTGACCTGGACAAAGGGGATGGCGAACCGGTCCCGGTAGGCGGACGCCAGGGCCCGCAGGGCCAGCCGGGTGTCCGCCACCTGGATATAGAACTTGTCTGGCCGCAGCAGCTCCGGCCTCCGGGCGCACAAGCACCCGGCGGCTCCCGCGTCCAGGGCCCTGTCGATGAAGTCATGGCCGTCGAACCGCTCCCCCACCCAGGGCAGGAACAGGCAGCCGGGGGCAATCTTCCGGCTGTCGGTGCACACAGCGGTGACGGGGGCCGCCCCCTTCCGGGGATTCAGCCAGGTGCCGTCCACAGCGGATATGATCTCAGGAATGGTCATTGGCTGCATGCAGTTCACCCTCTTCTCTTCACGTCGCAGGAGAGCCGCACGATCTCCTCGCAGAGCTGGTTGTAGCTCATGCCCACGGCGGCGGCCTCCTTGGGGACAAAGCTGTTGGGGGTCATGCCCGGCAGGGAGTTGGCCTCCAGCACCCACAGATTTCCGTCTTTGTCCAGAATCATGTCCGTGCGGGAGTAGACCTCCAATCCCAACGCCCGGTGGGTCCGCAGGGCCAGCTCACCGGCGGCCTGCATCACCGCGGGCGGCACATCGGCCGGACAGGTCTCCACCGCCGCGCCGGCCTGGTACTTGGCCACGTAGTCAAATTCCTTTCCGGCGGGCACGGTCTCCACCGCCGGCAGCCAGCGGTCCCCCAGGACCGCCACTGTCAGCTCCCGGCCGTAGATCCGCTCCTCCGCCAGGACCTTGGCGCCGTAGCGCAGCACCTCCTCCAGGGCCCGCTTCAGCTCCGTCCGGTCCTCCGGTAAGTACACCCCCAGGGACGAACCGCCCCCGATGGTCTTGATGACGCAGGGCATAGGCAGCGTCTGGGCCAGGGGCTCCGCCTCATCCAGTCCATAGGACAGCAGCCGCCACTTGGGGGTGGGGATGCCGCACGCGTCCAGAATCTGCTTGGAAACCGCCTTGTCCATGGCGACAGCGGAGGCCAGATGACCCGCGCCGGTGTAGGGCACGCCCAGTAAATCCAGGGCGGCCTGGATGCGGCCGTCCTCCCCGTCCATACCGTGGAGGCCCAGGAACACCAGGTCCGCCTTCTGGCAGATGTCCAGCACGTGGGGGCCGATGTGGCTGGGGCCCTGATCCTTCCGGCCGCGCTTCACCGTCTCCAGGTCCGGCGCCTCCACCTCGATCTTCGCGTCGGGGCACAGGCCGTCGGGCGCGTCAAACAGGGTCTCCAGGTCCGCCGGGACCTCCTCCAGCCCCAGGAACAGATCCACCAGGATGGCCCGATGGCCGTTTTCCCGCAGGGCGCGGCACACGCCGGTGCCCGTCACCAGGGAGACCGCCCGCTCTGTGGAGATTCCCCCCGCCAATACAACGATCTTCATGCTCGTTTCCAGTCCCTTCTATCTTGACTGCTCTCCGATGGGTAGTCATAATCATCCTATTTTAATGTTCCATAGTTTAGCACAAACCGCCCCCAAATACAACTGTTAAAACGCCGCAGGCCCTCCGAAAAAGCACGGGCGCTTTTTCGGAGGGCTGTTTGTTCTGCTGGAAATTTCCGGCTCAGAGGAGCCAGTCGAAGAGGCCGGCCGGTTCTCCCTCCAGCAGGGTGCCGGCGGCGGAGAGCATCTGGGCCGCGTCCGCCCGGGTGACGGTCTCTCCCATGGCGGCGCTGCCGAAGCTGCCCGCGGCGAGGACGCTGACCGCCTCCATGTTCCCCACGGCCTGGGCTGCCCAGGAGGGCACTGCCTCCCGGTCTGCGTACCAGCTGGCCAGATCCACATCCTCCACCGCCAGGACGCGGTTGAGCACGGTAGCCGCCTCATTGAAGGTGATGGGTTCGTCTCCCTGGAAGGCCACGCCCTCCGCTGTGGAGACGCCCTGAATGATGCCGTCCGCGACGCCGGCCGCGGCGTAGGCCTTGGCCCAGGTGGGGATGGCCGCGTCATCACAGAAGCCGGTCATGGTAACGGCGGTGGGTTCGTCCCCGGCGGTCTCCATTACCAGGGCCAGAAACTCGCTGCGGGAGACGGGCTTATCCGGCTCAAAGTAGTACTGGTCTCCGATCTTGGCACCGGTGAAAATCCCCGCCTCCGCCAGGTCCTGCGCGGCCACCGCGGCGGTGCTGTCCGCCGTGTCCGCATAGGTGACGCCAGACTTGGCCTTCTCAATGGTGACGCTCACCGTAGCGGGTTGAGACACGCGTCCGGCGCTGTCGGTGGCGGTATAGGTGAAGCTGTCGCTTCCGGTGGAATCCCCCTCTGGGGTATAGGTGAAGCTGGCGCCGTCAATCTGGACGGTGCCCTTTTTGGGCTCTTTCTCCACGGTGAAGGTCAGGTCCTCTCCCTCGCCGCCCGCGGCCAGAAACTGGGCGTGATAGGGAATGCCCCGGTAGGTGCGGATCTCCAGCGCCTGGGCCGTGGGGCTCCCCTCTGCCGGCTGGGCCTTCTCCTTGCCGCCGAACAGGGCGGCGGCGTTGACGGACAGGGTCAGGACTACCGCCAGGCACAGGGCGGCGGCGCGTTTCATCAGTTGGGTCTTCAAGGCGATCATACCTCCTGTATTGAATTGGGTGCACCGCTAGTTTCTTCCCGCCCGCCGGAAATATGCAGAAAAACACGGCCGGAGCGCACTCCGGCCGTGTTTGGGAGCTCCTTCCGCTCACCCCAGGGGCCTGCCCGGACGGCGGACCACAGGGGATCGCTTTTTGATGCCGGACACCACGCCCATGGCGGCATACAGCGTCAACAGCGAGGACCCGCCGTAGCTGAAGAACGGCAGGGTCAGACCGATCACGGGCATCACAAACAGGCACATACCGATGTTCACCACAGTCTGGAAGATCAGCATGGCCGCCACACCCACACAGACATAGCAGTGGAAGGGCGTCTCAGCCCGGCGGGCTACCAGCAGCACCCGGATGATGATGGCCGCCAGCAGGGCGATCACAACAAGACAGCCGATCATCCCCAGCTCCTCCCCGCAGACACAGAAGATGAAGTCCGTGTGCCGGGCCGGCAGGGACCCCTCCCCCGCCTGAGTCTGGGTGCCCTGCATGTATCCCTGGCCGAAGAGGCCGCCGGAGCCCAGGGCCAGCAGGCCCCGGGTCTGCTGCCAGCCTGCTCCCAGGGTATCATAGGAGTGGTCAAACAGGACCCGGAAACGGTTGATCATATAGTCCGGCATCAGGCCCAGAGCCACCGAGGCGGCAATGGCTGCCCCGCTGCCGGCGAACAGCAGGACGAACCACCGCAGAGCGAAGCCTGCCACAAAGGCCATGCACAGAAAGATGAAGAAAAATGTCAGGCCGTTGCCCATATCCCCGGAAATCCCCACGTACCACCCCATCAGGGCGATGGTGTGTCCCGCCACCATCAGGGCGGAGGGGAAGGATTTCAGATCCCGCTTCACCTCCCGCAGCCACTCCAGCTGCTTGGCCAGCAGCAGGGTGAAGGTGATCTTCACCACCTCCGCCGGGCCGATGCTGAAGGGGAGAAAGGGAAATTTCAGCCATGCGGTGTTGCCCGTGTTGTCCGAGACGCCAAAGGGTGTCAGCAGCAGGGCGATGAACACGACGTTGAAGGCCACAAGCCACTTCCACCGCCGCATCAGCCGCTCCAGGTCCAACATGGACATGAAGATATAGGCGCAGATGCCCAGCACCATGGCCGCCCCCTGGACGCCCACATATCGCAGGATGCCCCCGGTGCCCAGGTATCTGGTGGCGCTGGCGATCAGCGCCATGCCGTACAGGGTGGCGGCGCAGCAGAGCCCCAGCAGCACCAGGTCGGCCTGCTGGATGAAGTCTGCCAGAATGGCTTTCAGTCGGTTCCACATGGGCGTTTCCATTTCCTCCGGCGCAGAATTTGACGAATGCAGTATACCACAAATGAAAAGATGTGTAAACGCCGCAAATTTGTTTTTACAGACTGTTTAATTTTCATCGAATTTCATCCAACGGCTGAAATCACTGTCTTTCCCTTGCGGCTCTAGCTTTTCGCGGCATCCGATTAAGTTACCTTATGTTACTGTAAATTACCCCTGAAATTCACAGTAAATTCACAGTTAGCGGCGCATAACGTTCACAGTGGAAAACTATGTGGAAAACTATCCCTCTTTGGCTTCCATGTAAGCTCCCAGCAGCTGGGCCGCCGTTGCCTTGTGCTGCTTCCGCAAATGGGTGTATACGCTCTCAAGCACCTCCGGCGTGTCTCCCAGTATCTCCGCAGCCTGCCGGGGGTCCAGCCCTGCCTCATAACAGATCGTCGCGAAGCTGTGGCGGAAACAATGCGGCGTGATTGGGAATGTCTCATGGATTTTCCCGTCGCTGGTCTGGACGATTTCATTCAGCCCCACATCCTGGCAGTACCTCCGCCAGTTTTTGGCGATCTCCCCTTGTTTCATGAATCCTCCGTCTCTGCCTGGGAAGATCAGCCCCGCTCTGGTTTTGGGCAGCGCGTCCGCCAGCGGCGGCAGCAGTGGAATGTCCCGCCTGCCGTTCTCGCTTTTCAGGTGGTTTTCCAGTGTCGGTGTGGTGCTGTAGGCGTAGTTTAGTTTCTTGGTCACATGGATGACCCCGGCTTTCCGGTCGATATCCGCATAGGTCAGCGCCAGGGCCTCTCCCCGCCGCATCCCGGTATAAAGCAGCAGATACGGAAACAGCCACCAGTGGGCTTTCTTCTCCCGCCCCGCTGCCTTTACGGCGGCCTCCTGTTCTTCGGTCAGCGCCTCCCGGTGCTTCACAGGCAGCCCCCGGCTCTTCTTGATCTCCGCGGCCGGAGAGATATCAATGTCTCCGGAGATCACCGCATGGGCGAATATCATCTTGCAGACACACAATTCAATAGAAACGCTGTTGGCGCTCCTCCCCTGCTTCTCGAACGCGGAGATATACCGCTGGATGTCCAGGGGCCGTATCTCCTTCGCAGGTCCGGGAAACGCCTCTTTCAGCCGCTTCACGGCGTAGGAGTAAACCCGCCGCGTGGATTCTCCAATATCCCCTTCATGCTGCACCTCCCACTCGTCCGCGATCTTTGGGAAGTCCCGCCCACGCTCTTTCTGCTCCTGGTATTCCAGGATTTTTCTGTCCACCTCCCGGCAGCTCTTTCCCCGGAATGCCACCCGCTTTCCGTTGATGGTCCGGATCGCCTCGAATAGCCCGTCCGGCCTCTGATGATACTTGCTTTTCTTCGCCATCTTCTTTTCCTCCTATTGCTTCATCAGGAGGTCTGTGCTATACTGTGAACAGACCTCCTGGCTTCGTCGTGGTTGCTGGTTGGTTGCATTGCCGTCCGGGTGCGTCAACGCCCGGACGGTCTTTCTTTTTACATTCCCGGCAACGGGAATCGCCGCTTCGTAATGACGCGCCCCAGGCAGACCAACATCTGCCCGCTGTTGCGGGTAATCACCACATCCGCGTCCGCTCTCTCCCGGTTCAGGGAAAACAAATAGGTGATCCCCAGAATCCGGTCATAGTGGTATTGCTTAATGACCGCTTCACCGTCCACGGAGAACACGCCAATATCACCATCTCGCAGCGGGTCCTTATTGCAAAAGACCCTGCTCCCATTCGGGAAATACGGCTCCATGCTGTTGCCGCTGATCCGCACAGAGAAAACGGCGCCCTTCGGGTCTCCTGGCTGCAAGGTGTATTCATCGTAATCCTCGCCCATGATGGGGGAGGCCATACCGGCCGCAGGCTCCGACCAGAAGTTTGGGATTGTTGGCTTTTCTTCCTCCGATTCGCCTGCATCCCGCAGAAATCTCTCTTCATCTTCCATCCGGGCCATCTCTACATCCGCTACATGCCGGAGCGCCTGCTTGCCCCAGCGGTCCAGCCCGTCATAGTCTTTCGCCAGCCGCATCGCCTCGCTCGAATAGAGCGGGGCTTTATTTATATCTAATCCAGTCCCCAAAAGCTGATCGCCTGTAATGCCAAGAGCATGTGCCAGCTTTTTTATTTTGGGGACATCCGGCTTCCGATTCCCTTTTTCATAACCAGTGATCGTGGTCTTTGCAACGCCGACCATTTCAGCGAGTTCCTCTTGTGTATAACCGCAGCTTTCCCGGAACTCTTTTAATCTCTCACCAAAAGTCACATTATCGCCTCCTCAGCTTCATTATAAGTTTGCATTTTGCAAATGTCAATGATAAGTTTTCGGAACGCAAACTTTTTTGCCAATATCTCTTGGCAAGTTTGCAAATCGAGACTATCATATAACTAGAGTTTTCGGAACGCAAACAGTGAAAGGAGCGTGAAATATGTTCCCTAATCTCCTGGGGCAGAAAGCCCTGCATAAGCTGACAGAAGAGGATATGGCAAGGATCATCGGAGTCAGCCGAACCGCCTATCAGAGCAAAACAAAGTCAGGACGCTTCACTCCCGCAGAGTGCCGTGCCTACTGCCAGTATTTCGGGAAGAAGTTTGAATACCTATTCGCAGAGGACGGTGATGAGTACGCCAGCTAAAAAGGAGCCGCCCCGGCGGCAACCGGGGCGGTTTCAAGGAGGTTTGAATGTCAACCAAATCGTTCTTAGTCCTTACCGAAAAAGGACTCGCACTTCTTTCCGCTTTGCAATCAGGTCTTGTCCAGAGCGGAGACACAGATGGAATGGATCGGTTCTTTTCCTTTTGGGATTTATTTGAGAAGAAGCGGGATGAGCAGATGCTCAATCAGCAAAGTAACAGCACTTCCAAGAATAGCGGCAAGGATCGTCGTCCAGTTTTGGCCCTTATATCTTCGCTCTTCTGCGGCTCGGTCCTCTTTGCGCTCTTCGAGGCGCTTGGCCTCGGCGGCCTCCTTCTCGGATTGCTGGCGGAGCTGTATGGTTTCATTCTGGCGAAACTCTTGAAGTAAACTCTTTCCCGCTTCCGTCAGCTCCAGCCATCCGGGCCGGATATCTTCACGGGCATGGCAAATTTCCTGGTCCATGAGATAGCGGAGCATCTTGTCTTGCTGTGGGTCTTGATGCCATTCCCACACAAATCCATGTTCCAACTGCTCCAAGATTTCCCTTTGGTCTGAAGTCATCAGATATACCCCCCGACCCACATGGTGAGGACAACCAGCACAACCGCTTCTCCAACAAGCACCAGCCCATTTGTAAACTGCGGCGTGCCATCCGGCTTCTTTTTATCTTGGATCGTCCATGGAAGTGCCACAAAGACCCCCCAAAACACCAAGCCAAGAAAAAGGTACAGCGCAAACATCAGAATAGAGTTGATGGAAATTCCTTCTTTGAATAAATCTGCCCCTCCAATCAGAAGTGCAAAAGCCCAGCAGCAAGGAATAACCTTCAACACCATAGTATCGTCTTTCTTGAACCACTCCAGAAACTTTTTCATACTATCCCCCCATGATACCAATCTACACCAACAGGAAAAATTTTGCAATCAAAAATGCCCCCGCCAGTGGCGGAAACACTGACGAGGGCTGCGGAACCTATTGAAAGCGCCAACAGGCCCGCGAGGACAGTATACCATTCCTCCGGGCGGAAATCAATCGCAAGGAGGAATTTACTTTGAACGAAAACAGCGCAATCAAAGACCTGGAGTCCCAGGCCCGCAACACCAAGCGGCTCATGGACAAGCTCAACCGGGCGGCCTACGGCATGACCTTTGACGAGGCCCTGCGCCTCCGCCCCTCAGACCCAGCCAGCAACCACGACAATTCACATACAAAGGAGGACCACGATGGAAAGTAAATACTACCGCGACAACCTCGCGGACATTCTGGAATTCACCGAAGGGCGTCACCTACTGTCTCTGGAGGACGTCCGGCGGTTCACCGGCATCAAGAAATACAGCACTTTGAAGAACCGCTTCCCCTTCAACGGCTCCAAAATCTCCGCCGCCACTTTGGCCCGGAGTCTTTCGGAGGTGTCGCAATGATCCTCCAAATCATTGTTCTGACCGCCGGAGCCGTCTCCCTGACAAACGGCCTCTTCTGGATGCTGGACAGACTGGAGGGCCGCAGATGAACATTGGAGACAAGCTGTGCCTGGAACCCACCATCCCCACCAGCGCCTTTGTGACCGCAAGGACAGGCCCGCAGCCCTGCCGGGTGGTCTCCATCAACAAACGGCACCATCATTTCACTGTGGAGTTTGATTTCCCCGAAGGCAGCTTCCGGGAGACCTACAAGGAGGTGTCCGGATGAAGAAGCTGACACGGGAAGAGCGGCGCCGCCGGAGCCAGAGGCGGTTGCAGCTTACATATCTTCTGTTCCTGCTTCTGTTGCTGGCGTGGCTGCTGTCTTACACGGCGATGACTGTAGCGGCAGAACTGCCCGCCATGTACAAGCCGGAGCCCGCCACGCAGGACGGCAGCCTACCCGGCGACGATACCCCGGCCCTGGTCCGCTGCTGTCTCACCGAAGAGGAGCAGGAGGCAGCGGAAAACGAGCTGATCGAGGCGGCGCTGCTGTCCCATGCCGTCCGCCTGGATGATGTAACAGTCACCCACTACTGCACCTGCTCCCGCTGCTGCGGCAAGTCCGACGGCATCACCGCCAGCGGCAGAAAGGCCACGCCCGGCATCTCCGTGGCCGTGGACCCGTCCATCATCCCATTGGGTTCTGATGTCCTGGTGGACTACGGAGACGGAGAACTCCACTATTACCGGGCGGACGATACCGGAAGCGCCGTGAAAGGCGCCCACATTGACCTCTGCATGGAGAGCCACGAGGCCGCCATCCAGGCCGGAGTCCGTACCGCTACAATCTATTTCATCGAGGAGGGAGCTATTTGACAAGAGAAGAACGTATCAAGGCATTCACGATGCGGATCGACGGCCACAACTGGCAGGAGATCGCCCGGGAAATCGGATACGCGGACTGCACCATCAAGAATGACCTGTCGGCCTGCATCCGAATCCCGCCTCGTCCCCCGTCCGTGCTGTATCCGGTCATCCGAAGGTACATTGTAGAAAACTATGGCGGCGTAGTCAAGAGCTTCATTCAAGACGTGGGCGGCGTCTCATACGCCCAGGCATACCAGATGCTCTCCGGGCGGTTGGCTGCCTCCAGGCCATTCCGGGACAGTGTGGCTCGTCTCATGGGTATTCCCGCAGAAGATGCGTTCCGGATCGGAGGCGAGTCATGAAGCACTGCCAAATCTGCAACGCCTACTTTGACGCCCCTATGGTCCGGGAGGGCACGGACCCCACCGTATTCCCCGGCTACCGCTACCGGGAGGAGCTGTGTCCCGTCTGCGGCCAGCCCTATGTCGAGGACGCCGCCAGCTGCCCCATCTGCAAAGGCTATATGCCCGCTGGGGTCATCCTCTGCAAATCCTGCCGCCGCTCCCTTCTAGCCCGTTTCCGGAACTTCGCAGACAGTCTCCGGGAAGAGGAGGAGGACCAGCTGGACGAGTGGCTGGACGGAAGAAGCATCAAGGAAAGGAGCGAGTTTCGCTGATGGAAAATAATTTCTTATCCCGTGTCTCCGCTGTTCAAACGGAGCTGAAAGCCCCAAAGGGCCGCACGAACAAGTTTGGCGGATATAAGTACCGGTCCTGTGAGGACATTATGGAAGCTGTGAAGCCTCTTCTCGCTCAACACCAGCTTCTCCTTACGGTCTCCGATACATTGGAGTGCATCTGTGACCGCTACTATGTCCACGCAACCGCTACGCTGTGGGATACCACTTCGGAAGCATCTCTTTCAAACTCTGCCTATGCACGGGAGAGCGAGGACAAGAAAGGAATGGACGACAGCCAGATCACCGGCACCGCGTCAAGCTATGCCAGAAAGTACGCGTTGAACGGCCTCTTCTGCATTGATGATACAAAGGACGCGGACACGGACGAGTTTGCAAAAGAGCAGGCAGCCGCCGAACAGCGCAAGGAATATCGCTGCGACGACTGCGGCGAACTGATCTATCCCGTCAAAAAGAGAGACGGAAAGCCCTGGGATGTGAAAGATATGGTGAGCTATGCAAACCGTCGGTTTGGCCGCCAGCTCTGTGCGAACTGCATGAAGCGTGTGGAAAGTGAGGGTACCTAAATGTTTATCAATGGCATTACGGACTATGACCGCAGCGGCAAAGAGGTCAAGACCGGCTTCGTCATCGCAAAGGCCACCTGTGACGGCGATATCCGCATCACCAGCAGCGGCAAGGAGGTCGGCTCCATCTCCGTCCGGGCCTATGGCCGCAAAGACGGAACCGCCGCTTTCCTGACTGTCAAGGGCTGGGGACATCTGGCCCGCCAGTTGTCCGTTATGGTGAAGGGCGACCGGGTCATCGCCGCCGGCCGGCTGGAGAGCCGGGAGTACAACGGCAAAACCTATACAGACCTGATAGCGGACTATGTGTGGCCCACAGAAAAGGAGTCCCACTTCCCCATCCAGAGCGGCGGCGTCAATGTCTCAGCCGCAGACTTCGCCGAGATCGGCGAAGAGGACGGCAAACTGCCGTTTTAAGGCGGGTGAACTGCTTGGAACGTGACCAATTTACCTTTTACCGCAGCTTCTGGGAGGCGTTAAAAGTGCTTCCGAAGAAGGACCAGCTTCCCTTTGTGACGGCGATTTGTACTTATGTGTTCGAGGGAGAAAGCAAGCCATTAACAGGACAGGCATCCGCTTCCTTTTTGCTTGTAAAACCGATACTTGACAAAGCAAGCAAAAAGGCAGCAAACGGGAAGCGAGGCGGAAGCAAACCGAAAGCAAACCGGAAGCAAACGGAAAGCAATATAGAGGGAGAGATAGAGGTAGAGGGTGAGGTAGAGAGAGAGGAAGAGAATGAGAACGATAGTTATACTCCCCCTACCCCCTCTTCCAGGGGGAAACGCTTTTCACCTCCGACAGTCGATGAAGTCAGGGCATATTGTCAGGAGCGGAACAACGGGGTAGACCCAGAGTCGTTTGTTGCTTTCTACGCCTCCAAGGGCTGGAAGATCGGTCAGTCTCCCATGAAGGACTGGAAACAGGCTGTAATCACCTGGGAAAAGCGCAGGAAGCAGGAAGGGAAGGAAAAACCTACTGCCCAAAGCATGAACGACGAGACGTGGAAGTACATCCGGGAAATGTATCACCACAAGGAGGAACCATGAACAGCAAACAAAAAGGCAAGCGCGGAGAGCTGGAATGGGCCAGCTATTGCCGTGGGCAGGGCTATGACTGCCGCCGCACGGCTCAGTATTGCGGGAACACCGGGGACGCCTCTGACGTTGTAGGGCTGCCCGGCATCCATCAGGAAGTCAAGCGTGTGGAGCGGCTGGATTTGGAGGCAGCCATGGCCCAGGCAAAGCATGATGCGCCTCCTTGGGAATATCCCATTGTAGCCCACCGGCGGAGCCGCTGCGAATGGCTGGTAACGATGCGGGCGGAGGACTGGTTTTCCCTGTACCGGGAATGGGAGGCAGGACGTGAGCGAACTTGAACAATATCTAGTCCCCATCCGGCGGTATTCGGCCAACCCCTGCATGGATTGCTGCTGTCCGATCAGCAAGTGTCCATGGTTGCGTGAGGAAAAGCCAGTACCGGGCTGGACGGCCAAGAAGCGGACGTTCATTGTTGGGAGAGATCAATACGGCGTAAAGCATTGGGTGACTACATACGCCATCGAGAGCTGCCCAAATTTTAAATAAAACCATAGGAGGAACGACTATGGAATATATTTTATCCCTATCTTACGGAAAAGATAGTCTCGCGTGTTTTGGGGCGTGTGAAATCCTTGGTTGGCCCATTGACAGGGTTGTAACAGCAGAGGTTTGGGCCACCGATACCCTCCCCGCCGACCTTCCGCCGATGGTGGAGTTTAAGGACCACGCAGACCGGATCATCAAGGAGCGGTGGGGGATTGAGGTGGAGCATATCAGATGCAGGAACACTTACCAGGATATGTTTTACCGTCGAAAGAGCATAAGAGCAAAACGGAATCCAGGGAAAATCAGAGGATGGCCCATGAGAGGCGGACCTGGCGGCGCATGGTGTCAGGGGGATGTAAAGATGCCCGCACTTCGGAAAATAAAGAAACACGGGGATGTTATATACTTGGGTATCGCCAGCGACGAACCGAACCGATTTCACAGCCTGTCCGACACTAAGAAAAGTCCTCTTGTAGAAGTCGGGTGGACGGAAGAAGATTGCCGGAAATGGTGCGAGAAAAATGACTTGCTTTCCCGATTTACACCACGGCAACGCGAGGTGGGTGTTGGTGTTGCCACAATCAGAGTGTAGGACAGCTCAGGCTTCTTCGGAAGAGCTACCCGGATTTGTGGGCGCTGATGCTCAAATGGGACAGCGACAGCCCGGTGACATTTCACACAAACGGCCACACCGTCCACGACTTTGACAGGCGCTTCCAGATGGAGGACGATGGGCTGATCTACCAAGACGATAAAATTTTCCGATGGTCAATGCTAAATGAGGAGCTGAACTATAGATGGTTTTGAGCGACGAAAAACGCGCCCTGCTGGGCGGAAAAGAGGCGGCGAAGCTATGAGGGTATTGGTAGCGTGTGAGGAATCGCAGGAGGTCTGCAAGGCGTTCCGGGCGCTGGGGCACGAGGCGTACAGCTGTGATTTGGAGCCGTGCAGCGGAGGCCATCCTGAGTGGCACATCCAATGTGACGCGTTGGAGATGCTGAAAATGCAGTGGGACATGATTCTGGCGTTTCCGCCTTGTACATATCTGTCGAACGCCGGAGCAAAACACCTGTTCAAGGGGGGCGTTCTCAATCAGGAGCGCTATCGGACAGGGCTTGAGGCAAAAGCATTTTTCTTGAGGTTTCTGAATGCCGACTGCCCGCACATCTGTGTGGAGAACCCAGTATCCAGCAAGATTTATGAAATGCCGCCGCACACCCAGGAGGTCCAGCCGTGGATGTTCGGACACCCGGTTCAGAAAAAGACCCGCCTGTGGTTGAAAGGACTTCCTCCTTTGGAGCCAACTAACATTGTTGACCCGAAATGCAGCTGTCACGAAGCTGGAACATGGTTCATGCGAGGTGGGAAAGACCGACAGAAGAATCGGGCCAAGACCTTTCCAGGCATAGCTCAGGCAATGGCAGAACAATGGGGAGGAATTTGTAATGGATGACGTCAAATTAGCCATGCTCGGAAATAAAGATGCTGCGAAGCGGCTGACGGAGGCGGGGGTGCTGGTGCCATGTCCTATGTGCAGAGGACAGGCAAGGGTGCGGAACGAACGTTACTATCAGCCAAATGTCCGCAGAAATGTGATCTGCATGAAATGTTTTACGAACAGCGGATGGTATAAGACGGAACACGAAGCCCGCCTCGCCTGGAACACCCGCGCACCGATTCTGAGTGCGGAGGAAATTCAAAAATTGGAGGAGAACACATGAAATCTGCAAGGATTTACACCAATGACCTGAACCGGCTAATTGCGGCTACCAAGTCTTTTGTGAGTGATAGTGATCATCGACCCTGCAACCAGTACATCAAATTGGAGTTTCATGCGGCAGACAATCAGGTCGTGGCAATGGCCGTTGACGGATATCGGATGTCTGTAGAACATTCCGTTATCAGTGATTGCGACGAGGACTTTGTGGCGTTCATTAAGAGCAATACCAAACTCCGCAATAAGCAGTATGCAACCATCTCTCTGACCGAGGATGGGAAAGAGGCTGTAATCCGGTGCGGTGGGTTCTCGTTCGGATATATCCAGCCGCAGGACAGCGGATTTGAATGGGAAAAGGCAATCCCAACCAGCGAGGTAAAGTATCGAATTGGCTTCAATGGGAATTACCTTCTGTCTGCATTGCAAGCGGCGAAAGTCTCTGCTGACGGCAGTTTTAGGCAACCGGTCATTTTAGAATTTCGCAGCAATATTGAGCCGATTCTTCTCCGTACCAATAAGGAGGACATTAAGATGGTTCTTCCTGTTCGTATCAAGGAAGATTGAGCGGAGGAGATGGAGATGCTCAATGGAAAAGAAAATTCTTGATGTGACCTGTGGGGCAAGGTCTATCTGGTTCAATAAGCACCACCCGGCGGCGGTCTACTGTGATAAGCGTCGGGAGCAGTACCATCATCTTTGGAAGAACGCCGGTAACTGTATGCTGGACATCAATCCTGATGTGGTATGTGATTTTACAAACCTGCCGTTCACAGATAACTCATTCCATCTGGTGGTATTTGACCCGCCCCATCTGACTGGGGCGAAAGAGACGGCTTGGCTCGTCAAGAAATATGGAAAACTTGACGAGAGCTGGCCGAAGATGCTCCATGACGGTTTCAGGGAGTGTATGCGAGTGCTTAAACCGGATGGGGTGCTTATCTTTAAGTGGTCTGAGTATGACATTCCAGCAGCGGATGTTTGGAAAGCCATTGGGCAAAAGCCTCTATTTGGGCATCACAGCGGGAAGCAAAGCCGTACTTTCTGGGCGTGCTTTATGAAGTTGGAGGAGATGGAGATGCTGGAGGGGATGGAATGAAGAACCCGGGAGAATATGTTGACATTGGGGACCCAGCCTTGCAATTCAGAACAGATGAGGATGGAAACACCGTGGCCTCTGCAACGATACAGGCGGTTGTCCTCTGGAAAGAAGATATCAAAAACTACATCATGGACGAGATCATCAAGATGTGCAAGGAGCGCGGAATTACGGACCTGTATGTGCTGAACCGGGATTTCATCCTGTCAGCCGTCAAAGAGAAGATGG
>ERZ1673747.961-NODE-961-length-34818-cov-14.169030_pt1 | contig 34818 bp, 32 predicted proteins | sample MGYA00580220_ERZ1673747 | MGnify/ENA primary metagenome ERZ1673747 (study PRJEB41218, sample SAMN15661769) | gut metagenome | host: Homo sapiens | place: Canada: London | collected 2015-08-20/2019-03-30 | study: EMG produced TPA metagenomics assembly of...
ATTCGGACCGCATCAATCCGATTCAGCGCAAGTACATTCCGGACCTGGCGGCAGCATCGGAAACGGCGGCTACCCTGCTGGCTTCCCTGAACAAGGGTGGCGGTGAGAAGAAAGGTGGTTCGGAGGCATTCTTCACCAACTCGGCAGAGAACTTCCTGGCGGCGATTATCTATTTCTTTGTGAACTTCCATCCGGTGGGCTTCAAGCACGGCAAGAAGCTGAAACGCTTTGTTTCTTTAGTGGATGACCCGAAGAATACGGACAGGAAGGTTCACAAGTATGAGATTGTGATCCGGAACTGGGATGATTTCAATGCGGTTGACCAGGACGGAAATGTAGTGCTGGATTTCGTGGATGAGAACGGAAACGACGTGTCAACGGATGAAGACCGGATGTTTGTGGACTTGAACGGCTTTTCCTACAAAGACCGGACGGGTAAGCAGGTGAAGATTGAACGCTGCTGGTACGAGAATGAAGACGGCAAGGAGGTGGAGCCGGACACCATTACCGGGGAGTTCTCGGACATGCCGCATGTGCTTTCCTTCTTAGGCAGATCCTACGACCAGGTGTTCAACATCCTCATGCAGGACGATAAGATTGCTTCCCTCATGGCTCCGTTCAAGAGTGCCTACGAGAATAAGGCGAACGACCAGCTGGAAGGTATGGTGGGTACACTCCGTGTCAATGCTGCCCGACTGGTATCTCCGGAAGCCTACTGGGTGTTTACGGGGGATGACTTCGACTTGAAGATTTCGGACAAGGAAAATCCGAGCTATCTGGTGATTGCCAACGACCCGGAGAAGGAACAGGTCATCGGTTCGTTGAATGCACTGGTGCTGAACCGACTCATTACCCGAGTCAACTCCAAAGGAAACATCCCAGTGAGCATCATCGTGGATGAGTTGCCTACACTCTACTTCCACAAGATAGACCGCTTGATTGGTACGGCCCGCTCCAACAAGGTGGCGGTGACCCTGGGTTTTCAGGAGCTGCCGCAGCTGGAAGCGGACTACGGCAAGGTGGGGATGCAGAAGATTATCACGACCTGCGGTAACATCTTCATGGGTGCTGCCCGTAACAAGGAAACGCTGGAATGGGCGCAGAATGATGTGTTTGGTAAGGCGAAGCAGACTTCCCGGTCCATCTCCATCAACGACAACAAGGTATCGACCACCATCTCCGAGAAGATGGACTACCTGGTGCCTGCTGCCAAGATAGCGGACATGGCAACCGGTTGGCTGGCGGGCCAGGCTGCCCGTGACTTCACGGCTACGGATGACAGCATGCTGAACCACTTCGACATCGAGCAGTCGGAAGAGTTCAAGACCACGAAGTACTTCTGCAAGACGCACTTCGATATGAAAAAGATTAAAGACGAAGAGGACCACTATGTGCCGCTGCCGAAAATCTATGAGTTCAAGAACGACCGCGAGAAGGAAATCATGCTGAACCGCAACTTCAAACGGGTGAACGAGGAGGTGGACAAGATGGTCAAGGAACTGCTGGGTATGGCATAAATGATTTGTATAATGGCATCCTTACAATCAACATATAATCATTCAATCCATTTGCCTTCATTGAGTGGTAGCGCACTGAAGGTCATCGCCGTCCTTTCGATGGTGACAGACCACTGTGCCTACTACCTGATGGAGCACGGAACACTCCTTTACGAGGTTATGCGCTGCTTCGGGCGCATCGCCTTTCCGGTGTTCGCCTTTCTCATTGCAGAGGGCTTCCGGCATACCCGAAACCGGATGAAGTACTTTCTGCAGCTGCTGGGATTTGCCGTAGTCAGTGAGGTGCCGTGGTACTTGCTGAATGGCGCAGACGGGACGCACAATGTGCTCTTCACCCTGGCATTGGGTGTAATGGCACTGGCAGCTTTCGAGGCATTAAAAAAGGATGGCGTGCTTTGTGGGGCTGTCATCCTTTCTATAGCTGGTTTCGCCACTTGGTCCGGTGTGGACTATGAGTGGCGAGGGATTCTGATGATGGTGGTGTTCTACCTCTTGGGGAACATCAGCAGTCCTTCTTTTCCCTCGGGTAGAAAGGCGCAACTATTCTGTACCTTTCCACTGATGATGCACTATGGGATAATTGGCGCTTTGCTGGCTTGTCTAGTGATTTCCAGCTATGATGGAACACGCGGGTTTATCCATGGCAAGGTGGCAAAGTATGGGTTCTATGCGTTCTATCCGATACATTTGTTTCTGTTATACGTATAGCATATGCAGTAGAGAACTATTTAGTATCTGAATCATCCTTATTAGAAGTCCAAATATATCTAATAAGAAAAATCAATGCAATTACAGCAGAAATATTGGGAATAATATGTTCAAGAATAAACGTTTTAAAACTCATTTTTACCGACAATGAGAGCAAATCAAAAGTCGATATAAACAATATCACAAATGCAGAATAAATTAAGACTGATATAATAATAACTTTTAAAGTTATAACTAATATTTCAACCAAATCGCTGTCAAGGTATTGGGAGGTCGGGACATCATTCTGTTCCCTGACCTTGGAGCAACGGACAAATGGAAATCAAAAATTCCATTGCTGCAATCTGTTTGCAAAAGGGTTGTCATAAGCAACATCTTGGAAGACAATGCCACCGATGAACAAAAGACCAAAGGTCTTGACATTGCAGACTTCCTACTGATGGCGGAAACACCGCAGATGGCGCTACAAAGGCTGATAAAGCAACATCCGCCACTCCAACATCTGATAGACAGTCTTGGGTTGGTGTTGGTGGAAGAGTCATAGCAGAGTGGGTAAGAATCTGCGAGCACGCTTGCGTGACGGACTTTCACAAAAGTCCTAAACATAATAGGGACTTTTAGATTCACCTGCTGACGCTGTTCACTTAAAAAGTCCTTCTATTATGCTTAGGCTCTGCCCGATACCTGTCTCCAATTATACAAGAACTACGTTACAAGCTCAAATGAAATTCTTATGGAAAGAAACATACCACGTGCCGCCATCCATGTAGGCACAGACAAGAAATCGTTCTCGTCCCAAGTTGGCAACGAGGCGGAACGCAGAGGTTGGGACGAGAAGCGTTACCAACTCAAAAACGCGGACATAGACAAGAACAACCATTATAACTACTCACGCAAGAGACTCAACTTTGAGATAGTCAAGGGCGAAAAGATAGTGCCTCTTGGTTTCCAGTCGGTGCCGTTGCATGAACGCTTGCAGCACAGACTTGATGAACTTGGCTTCAAGCCGTATATGGATGCCAAGCGTCCCGACCAAGTTTCAAGGAACAGTCCGAACTGCACTGTCGGTATCATCTTCAGTGGTGACCATGATGTGCTTAACCGGCTTGCCTTTGGTGAACAGAAACTCAACACGTCAGATCCAAATGCTGACCACAGCAAGGTTGTATTGCAAAAAGGCATCTATGACTGGGCATTGGACACCTACCGCTTTGCATGTAAGAAATGGGGAGAAGAGAATGTCATCGGCTTTGATGTGCATTGTGACGAGACAAGCATCCATGCCCATGTGCAGACCGTGCCTGTTGAACAAGTAAAGAAACGTGGGCGCATCGGAAGCAAGTACATTCACAAGGATAATCCAGAAAAGGTTCTCTCTACAAAGGAATGGAGAGCTCTTCCAAAAGAAGAACGTGACAACTACACAAAATCGGAAGCGTCAAAGGGTGTTGTTGAAAGGGTCTCTTATGCCAAAGTGTGGGGAGAGCGAGCAAAGGACAAATCACAATACCTTTCCCAACTGCATACTGACTATTACAACAAGGTAGGTCATAAGTATGACTTGGCAAGAGGTTTCTCCTATGATGAACTTTCAGAGGAAGAGAAACGGGGACGCAAGCATAAGAACAAGGTGGTGCTTGAAGCGGAACGTCAGGCGAAAGTCGCACTTGACAAAGTGGAGAAATATGCAGTGCTTGCCACAATCAACAAGAAGGAACTGACCATTCCTTTACTCAACATCAAGGCTCCAGCTCAAGAAGCGATGAATGCCGTAAAGAAAGAACTTGCCATCCCAATTCCTACTATTATCGGGCAAAAGGCGTGGCGTGAGGAGCGGACAACAAACATCAATGATGCTATCAAAGCTCTTGTAGCAGCCATCAATGCAGAACGTGACAAGCAGAATGAAGGTGTACGCAAGTCTGTCAACAAGACGTACACTTACTATATGCAGAACCTCAATAAGCAGATAGAGGAGAACAAGTCGCTTCGTGCCGAGAATGATGCGCTAAAGGCAGAATACAACAAAGTCAAACAACACATCTCTCAACTTGACGAGAAGGCTGTGGAGCGAGTGACTACTCAACTTGTCTGTGCGAAGGAAGAACTCGCCAGTGCCAAAAGTTATAATACTACACTTATGGAAATGTACAATGATTTGAAGGCTCGTTGGAATGCCATTTGGCAAGAGCCAGAAATGACAGACGCATGGAGACGAGTGGAAGCACGTAAGGAGAAAGAAACAAAAGAAAAGGCTCGGCAAGAAGCCGAAGCCAAACGTGAAAGCATGGCTCGGCAAAATAGAAACATAGGAGTGCTTGACAAGTTCATCCATGAGGGGCATGAAGCTTTATCATCCTTTGCAAAAACAGACAGAGTCAACTTCAACGAGAAAGAATCGGCTTCCATATACTATGGCATTATGGCATCTGCTGTAAAGCATAATATTGGATTGGACTCTAAAGCCAGTATAGAATCGGCAGCAAAAAGTTTCTTATCTGGTATGTCGTGGAAAGGTTTTACAGACTTCAAGCAAAAATGTGTCACCAGTTGGACAAAACTATTCGCCACGAATGAAGTTCAATTCACAGACAAAACCATTGACACCTTTCTCGCTTTTGTTGACTATATGTCATGTAGCGCAGATACATACGTTTCGCTTGGTGGTTCTAATGGTTGTGCCGACCAACTTACGAATTGGGACGGAACACAGAAGGCAAGATTGGGAACTGTTACACGTATAAAACATAGAGTGCAGCGATGATTGTTAAAAACAAGGAAAAAGATGCTCTCATTTTAAACTTCAACTGTTTTAGAAGGTCTATATATTGTGACTATATCAGTAAAATAGATAATAATAAAATTATGAGAAGATTATTTATAAGTCTGATGCTGACTTTGACAGCATTCATGGCAAACGCCCAGCCTTCTGCAATCGCTCCACAAAACTATCAGCAGATGCTGAAAAAGGGAATAGATGTAGATTGGTGGGGAAGAAGTGAGAAAAATAAATATGGTGCCTATTCAGAAACGGCTGTAAAGAGGTTTGCCCAGCAAGGAATCAAGCATGTAAGATTCCGCCTGCATCATTATCGTTTCACGGATGAGGATTTCAAGAGACTGTTTTCGCAGATAAATACCTGCATGCAGAATGACCTGATTCCAATTATAGCCTTCTCCGCCAAACCATACAAGGAGAATCCGAATGCTGAGGAGCATGAGAAAGTTGTAGAGTGGTGGAAGATAATGGCTGAAAAATGTGAGGAGCTCTCACCAATGGTTTCGTTTGATTTGATTGTAGAGCCTTCGGACAAAGTGAAAAAGGATGTGGCTGAGCTCAACTCTCTTTATGAGGATTGTGTGGCGGCCATTCGTAAGACCAATCCTAAGCGAATCATCTTTATTGCCCCTCCGAAGCTGTCTCATCCTGAAGGTCTTGAATCCTTGAAGATTCCTTCGTTGGGAAATGGCTATCTGATGGCTGAATGGCATTTCTATGCTGCAGGTCCCAGCAGAACAAACAACAAAAAGCGCTGGACTACAGGCACGGCAGAGGAAAAGCAACTGATAAAGAAAAGTATCAAGGTGGCAGTTGATTGGCAAAAGAAAACTGGTATTTATACCTGGGTTGGGGCTTGGATGCCTGGAGACTATAACAAAGAAGATAATTATAGTGTAAAGGAACAGATAGAATTTGCTTCATTCATGACCCAGCAACTTGATAAGTGTAGAATCCCCTTTGCTATTAATTGCGATGACAAGTTTTACGATTATCGGGCAGAAAACTGGATACACAAATATAAAGATTTGTTGAATAGCATATTCATGTAATATTTGCCATTTTTGCATCACGTCTTTGGATTTTTATCGTGCAGATATACATATGCGCACGATAAAAATCTAAAGAATATACGAAAAGACTTTGTCTGCTAATTTAAGGGACAAACAATCACTGTGAGGTTTGCTGTTTGGCATTTCGTATTCTGAATGAGGCCAATTTACTGTTCCAGGTCTCCGCCCCCAGCGTAAAAATGTCGGTTTTCTCTCCAAACAGCAGATCAAGTAGGTAACGTGGACGTTTGCCACCTACACTCATGCTGGTAATGCAGGAAGCGCAATACACCACGACCTCTTCGCAAGGCATCTCGCCAGCCCGTTTAGCCATGAGAGACTCCACCTCTTCCACAGGCAGTTTCCCGTAAAATTTCTGCCCGCAACACTTCGAACGATTTCTGCTTCGCAGCGGTTCTGACAGCCGGATGTTCATCCGTTCAAGCAGCTGACGGACAACTGACAGGATTTTCGGATCGAGCCTTGCTGAACATGTGTCCTGAATACTCATCTCCATTCCGTGATAGTCAGGAAAAGGGAAACTGTCCGTTTCTAGCAGTTTCTCAAGCAAAAAGACGGGTTCGGAATCCGGACAGAGTTTCTTGTACTGCTGGTAGCATGTGACACAAGGGGTCAAGACACATGATTCAGTCATGCACTCCTTTTTGTTCAAACAACAGGCCGTATGTAAGATGACAGGACCATACAGCCTTTCTACCCAATCTTTCAGCCTGTTGGCCAGCTCGGGTTTGTAGCACATCAAGGCACAGCCCGGAGCATATAAATATTGAATGGAAGAATTCATCATTTGGTAATAAATAAGAACCGTCAGTCGACGCCATAGCCGACTGACGGAAAGGTGAAAACTATCTTTCTAGAAGTCTATAGACTCTCCTTCATACAAAGCGATGTAGAGCTTCTCCAGATCCTCTACGGTTGCAGGTCTAGGATTGAAGGAAGTACATACGTCCAGATGGGCATTTTCTGCCATGCGGTGAACCTCCTTCATCCAATCTTCTCTGGCAATTCCGTACTCCTTGATGGATGCCGGGACATGAATATCCTTCTTCAGGTTTTCTACAGCCTTGATAAACTCGCAGGCGGAAGAAAGACCCATCAGTTTGGCCAAATCGTCAAAACGGTCTGTTGCCTTTGCATTGTAACGCATCACATTGGGCAAAGCCAATGCATTGGCGCGGCCGTGAGGAATGCCGAAGATGGCTCCCATCTGGTGGGCCATAGAGTGAACGATACCCAACCACGAGTTGGTGAAAGCGTAACCGGCCAGAGCTGAAGCATCATGCATGTTCTGGCGGTATGCCAAATTGTCGGGGTTCTCGACCGCATTCTTCAGATTGGCAAAAATCAATTGAATGCCTCCTTTGGCGAAAGCATCGGCATAATTGTCTTCCACATTCGACACATAGGCTTCGATGCAGTGTGTGAGAGCATCCATACCTGTATTAGCCGTAACATCAGCCGGCATAGACTGGCACAGGTCTCCGTCTACAATAGCCAGGTCCGGCTGCAATTCATGAGATGCAATCGGATACTTTACACCTTTTAAGCGGTCTGTAATCACAGCCAGTGAAGTTGTTTCCGTTCCGGTACCGCTCGTGGTGGGAATCGCCACAAACCGGGCCTTGTTTCTCAGAGCCGGAATGGCAAACGGCTTGATCATGGTTTCGAACGGGAGTTCGGGATGTTCGTAAAGCACCCACATGGCCTTGGCTGCATCGATGGATGATGTACCGCCCAGTCCGATGATCCAGTCCGGCTGCTTTTCCTGCATGAAGGCAGCGCCTTTTCGCACCGTATCAATGGAAGGATCCGGTTCCACTCCGGAAAACACATCGCAAACCCATCCCTTTTCCTGAAGCATGTCGCATACACGCTGCAGGCTTCCGTTTTCTCTGGTTGAAGAGTGACCGGTTACAATAACCGCTCTTGTTCCAGTAATAGTCTTCAGACTTTCAATACTTTTGGGACCGTGATACAAAGTCCCTGCACCATACAATTTTACCATAATTTCAGTTGTTTTTGATTGACAGTGCAAAGTTAGGCCAAACCATTTCAAGGGAAGTTATAAATAAAATCCGCTGATTTATAATTTTGGGAAGAATACAGAAAAAGCCTAAGCCGCAATGGATGGACGTCAAACCCTACAGACCTTGCAGCCCCTTCTTCAGCTTTTCCTTCCAGTTCTGCGGACTGCAGCCGAATTCCTTTTCAATGAACTTGTTTAAGGCGGACTGGGAAGAGAAACCGAACTTGAAAGCCAGTTCTTTCAATAGCAGTCCATCCTCCAGAATGGATCGTTTCAATTCCAGCCCCAACTTCTCGTGGATGATTTCCAGCGGATTCTTACCGGTATATCTGCGGCACAGGGCATTGAGAGTCTTAGTGGAAATGCCGAGTTCTGCCGCATAATCCTGCACCTTATACTGCAGATGGAAGTTCTTGTTCAACAATTCGCGAAAACGTACATAGAACTGAACGTCACTGTCCGATTTAGCCAATGGATAATAGCAAGGGGCTATTTCGATGGACTTCAGCAAAAGAAGTTTGATCAGGAACTTCACCTCCATTTTCTTTACCGCATTCAAGTCACGGGATAAATGCTGAATCTGTCCCAACAGCTGCTGGATAAAAGTCCACTCACAGATGTCTTCTAGATGAATGTGATTGATACGAGCCTGCAGGTCTATATTGTAATCCTGCAACTCGTTGGCTATGATGGCTGCACAGAAGACCGAACTGTCAAAAGCAATCAGACTCAATTCCGCATCCGGACTGAGTTCTATCTGATGGACCTGATTCGGGAAAACAACCGAAAGGTACGGAGCCCTGCTTTCCTGGAGTGAATAGTCGAGGAAATGCCTTATCTCGCCCTTTTTCAAAACCAGTATCTGATAATAGGAATGCCTGTGCATTTCTTTATCTACCGTATGACTGTCAAGCTCCTTTGTGGAGAATATCTGGCAGGAACTGTTCGATGTATAAATGGATAAATCTTTATTTTGTATCATAAATACAATTTATATGTTGGTTTTTGCACAGATTTTATTAAAATAATGTTTGGACAAAGTTATATTTTTACTCATCAACAATGATTCCCATTACGATATTATAATTGATAATTGCAGCAATTTTAACAAACTAATAATTTTGTGTACATACTTTATATCTTCTGCATAACCTATTTGCTGTAGCCATTTCAGATAATCTACATCGCTGGTATTTATCCGGCTCTTTTGACCATACCGATACTGCACCTTGGTATAGTAGGCACGGACGCTTTCCGTCCAGTGGTTGAATTCGTAGTATTTCCCGGTTTTGGGATTGGTCAATCCGAACAGATTGTGACGGTTCCGGCAAAGCGGTGAACGGAACCAGCCCGTTTCAAGTATGGCTTGCGCCAATACAATCTTTGGATGTTGGATGCCATTTCGGATGATTTCCTGATAGAGATTGGGAATGGTGAGTTCCGGTAAATGGGACTGCTTTGGTTTTGAGAATGCCTGCTTATCCTTTATTGGAATGGCTTGTTTTTGGGACGTTCTTTTGTCACTCTTTTGGTCGGTTTGCAGTTGTTTTTCTTTCACTGCAACAAGAGGGGGTAAGGAGTCCGTTCTGACTTTATGAACTGAATTCACTCCGCAAACATGCTCATCTACAACGGTTTCTATCTTTTTTGAGGATAAAACCTGCACGGAATCGGACGCTTTGCTAATCGTATAGAACTGTGCCGATACACCAAGGGGCATCAGCAACAGCAGTAGGGATGACAGAATTGTGTTGTGCATTTCTTATTTAGGATAGGGTTGAAAATACTTTTGCGGTGTGTTCAAGCGGTTCATTCCGCAAAAATAACTGGTAAATAATAGTATATGGAAATGCACAACAGAAATCTATCCGAGATGCTGCCTTACGAGAAATTGGCAGTATTGGGAATTGACCGGGAAAAGGCAGACAGCCTTCCGGTCGATGTGAAAGAGAAACTGGCATCCGGAGAGGTTACCCCTCTCCTACAGGTGTCTATCCGTGCGCAAAACGGTGATGTCATCACCTTGCCGCTGAAACTCCAACTGACCACTGACCAACAAGGAAATCCGGCGCTGCTGGCTTACCCAGTTCGAGCCGCACTGGAAACGGAACGCAACAAGGCATTGCTTCTCACTGACCAGGAGGCAGAAAGGCTGACTAAGGGAGAGGTTATCCAGAAGGCGGTGGAGGTTCGTGGCGAAAAGACGCAGCAGTACCTTCAGCTGGACCCCGAAACGAAGTCGGTTGTCCACCGAAGGGTAACAGACATTCAGCTGGAGCAGAAACTGAAGGACATGGAGAAGCTCAACGATATTGAGCTGGGTACGCAGCAGAAGCAACAGATTCGGGAGGGTAAACCGGTCGAATTGAATGTGGGCGGCGAAAAGGTGTCTGTCGGTGTGGACTTGAAAGAACCGCAGGGGTTCAAGGTCATTCAGGGGGACTTGAAGGAATGGGAACGCCAGCAGAAGCTCCGCTACGACGAGCAGCATCCCGAATACCTGGGACTGGTGATGACGGACAAGAACCGCTGGGAATACCGGCAGGTGGTGGACAAGCAGTCGCAGGAACGGGCTGTCAGGTTCGGCAGTGCCAAAGAGGAAAAATCCAAGGGTCTCAAACGCTAAATCCTTTTCCCTATGGTCAAGAAGAAAGAAGAAGATGTCGGCTTTGTCCGGCAGTTCAACGACTTGAAGAAGAAACATCCGGATGCGATGCTGCTTTTCCGCAAAGGGGACTTCTATGAAATGTACAAGGAGGATGCACTCAAGGCATCAGTGATACTGGCGCTGAAGGTGTCTGAAAAGGTAATTTCCTTGGAGAAGGACCCCCTCAAGCTCCTGACCTTCCCCCGGCATGAACTGGACAGACATCTGCCCAAACTGATCCGTTCCGGCCAGCGGGTGGCTATCTGCGATGCGATAGACCGTCCGGAGCTGATGAAAAAGGCAAAGGCGAAAGAGGATGTCGGCGGAAAAAAGAAAGCCCCGGAGATAGCAAAAGAAGAAATCATTCCAAACAAGGATTCTATGGCAAGAAAAAAGAAGGAACAGGCTGAGCAGGAAAAGCCTGTCAAGACAGTGAAGAAGGCTGTCGAGGAGAAACCTGCCCAAGAGAAAAAGGCGGAAGCAAAAGCGGAAGTCAAGAACGAACAAGCGTCCGAAACAAAAAAGGAACGCAAGCCGCGCGAGCCGCAGATGATTACTGCCAACGGCGAGAAGGTGACCCACGGTCATGCCTTCCAGAGTACCACCAATCCGGCGGACTGGTACTTCACCGCCAAGATGGACGGGGTGCAGCTGAAACCGCAGAAGATGGACGCTGCGGATTTGGCCGCTTACCAGAAGAAGGAAATGACGGTGCCACAACTGATGGAGCGTTATTTTCCCACCAAACTCCAGCCCAAGGTATCGGAAGAGGCTTTCCGTATGCCCAAGACCATTGCCGGACCGGAGGGGGACATCAAGGTGGAGAAGTTCAACGTGTACAAAGAGAAGGACGAGCAGCGTCCGGACTACGGCAAGTATAAGTTCTATGCACAGATGGGTGATACTAAGATGTCTGCCGTGGCTTCCCGGGAGGACCTGAACGCTTACTTCGACCGCACCATGTCACCGAGCCAGCTCATTGAGAAGAATTTCGGTGAGAGGTTGCACCTAAAGTCTGCTTACGAAAAGTACCAGCTTCCCGAAGGGGTGGACCCCAAAGGGGTGCGGGTGGCAAAAGACCATACGGACAACAAGTGGAAGGTGTCAATGGATATGGGCGACAAGGGCAAGACCAACCGCCATGAAATCTCATTCGATGACGGCTATTCGCTCTTCAAAGCCAAGACGGCTACGCGCGAACAGATTGCAGCCAAGTACCTGAACACCGAAATCACGGGCTTGCTCGCTGCTCATTCGATGAAGCAGGAAAAGACGGCTGCGTTGAAAATGTAACGGAATCAAACAGTATCAAACTCAAACAAGAATCAATATGTCAACAGTAATGGAATACGAAGAATTGGTGGAACTTCTTCAAGAGGGTAAAATCGGTTATCTCCGCTTTGTGCTGGAGGGTGAGAACGCACAGGATTTCCTGGACTGGTGCCGCACGCACGGCACGGATCCTTCGGATGAATCCGCTGAATTTTATGTCGAACAGACGGACATCAACCTGATGGACCGTCAGGTAATCAACGATGAAGATTATGGCGTATGGAACTAATTCATCAGGCAATGCCGGGCAGGTAGCCATCGACCGCTTTGCCGAAATGATGATTGCCCGCATGGAGCAGATGAAGGCTTCCGACTGGAAAAAAGGCTGGATTGGCGGTGCATCCGGGTTTGCAGGTCTCCCGCAGAACGTGGGAGGCCGTAACTACTCGGGTTCCAACTCCTTCTTCCTCCAGCTGCAGACCGCTGCCCAGGGCTACCGGCTGCCGGTGTACCTCACCTTCAAGCAGGCGCACAACCTGAAAGCCCATGTACTGAAAGGTGAAAAGGCCTTTCCCGTGGTCTATTGGGACGTGCTGGTCAAGGACAAGAACGGCCATAAGGTCAGTTCGGATGAGTATAAAGCCATGAGCAAGGAGGAGAAGAAAGGCATGGATGTCATTCCCTTCTTCAAAGCTTTCCCCGTATATAACATCGACCAGACCAACCTGGCAGAGGTGCAGCCCGAACGGGTGCAGAAACTCATGGAGAAGTTCAAGGTGCCCGAGCTTCGGGATAAGGAAGGCATGTATGTACATGCCGCTCTCGACCGGATGATTGAGACGCAAGGCTGGCTCTGTCCCATACAGGCGGACAAACGGGTGGACGGAGCTTTTTATTCACCGGCCCAGGACATCGTGGTGCTGCCCATGAAGGAGCAGTTCAATATCGGTGATACCCCCGAGGAAGTCTACCGGGGCGGCATGGAGTTCTACTCCACCATGCTGCATGAGATGTCACACTCCACCATGACTCCGGAACGGCTCAACCGCGAGATGGGCGGACGCTTCGGAGACCCGAAATATGCAAAAGAAGAATTGGTGGCGGAACTGACGGCTGCCATGATCAGCCATTCGATGGGATTTGACATGAAGGTGACGGACAACTCTGCTGCTTATCTGGATTCCTGGATTGGGGTGCTGAAGCAGGAACCGAAGTTCATCGTTTCCGTCATGGCGGACGTGAACAAGGCTTCAGACCTGATTCTGGACCATGTGGACAAGCAGCGGCTGGCACTGAACGAGCAGCCCTACCTGACGAAAAACGACCCGTTTGCCCCGTTGGGCGAAGGCGAAGAGGTGCCGTTCAAGAATGTGGCCATCGTGAAGACACGCAACGGGGATTATGCCATCCGTGCTTCCTACGACGGCGTGGAACTGGGTTTGAAGAAGGTATCGAAAGATACGGCGAAGACCTACTTCCAGCTGACGGACTACAAGGACAAGGCTGCCTTCCTGAACATGACGGCGCACAAGACCTTCGAGCCGGAACTGGCTATGATGCAGCGGACACAGAAAACGGGTGCGAAAATGGGTATCTAACTGAAACGGTGGAGCTATGACGGACTACAAGGTAAACTTCAAGGAACTGAAAGCCAGAGTGGGCATTGATGACGTGGCGTATGCACTGGGCTACCGGCTGGACCGGAAAGCCGGAATTGGCAAATATGTGGAGATGGTGCTGGGAGACGGTAAGGATAAGCGCGACACACTTATCATCAGTCACCCGAACGACAAGTCTTCGCAGACCTTCTTCCGCCGTGATGGCTCCCGTGGGGATGTGGTCACTCTGATACGTGAGAACCTGCACACGTTTCTGGTTTCCGGTAAGGACGAGTGGCAGAAAGTGGCCAAGGTACTGGCACGTTTTGCCAATATGCCCGAACCGGAGTACCGTGAGGACCTTGAGTACATCAAAGCTGCCAGGTCGGCTGCCGTATTCGACGCTTCACGCTACGAGGTGAAACCGCTCAACCCCAATCGGATTCCCGGACTGTTTGCACAGCGGGGTATCTCGGAGGAAACCGTTAGGGAACTGACTCCGTTCATCGTGCTCATCCGGGACCGCCACAACGGAAACTTTGAAGGGTTCAACATCGGCTTCCCCTACACCAACGGTATGTCCGAAGAAGCGAAGGGTTATGAGATACGTGGCTATGGCGGCTACAAGTCCAAGGCTGCGGGCAGCGACTCTTCTTCTTCGGCATGGGTGGCAAATCTCTCACGAGGAAACCCGGAGGACGTGAAACAGGTGTATTTCTGTGAATCGGCATTGGATGCCATGGCTTTCTATCAGGAGAACAGGATGCAGCTGCACACGGATATGGCTCTGGTCTCTCTGGGCGGTACGTTTTCCGACCGGCAGGTTACGGGGGTGATGAGCCGTTTTCCTCATGCCAGGGCTTTCGACTGCTTCGACAATGACCTGGCTGGGCGGATCTACGGTCTGCGCATGGTTGCCTTGCTGGAAAACATCCCGATGAAAATCAGCAAGACAGACAAGGGACTGCAAGTGGAGGTCAAGGACAAGGTCTTTACGGTCAATCCGCAACGTCCCCTGTCGGCTCAGCTGGAAAAGCACTTGTCCATCCGCTATCAGGTGGGGCAATGGCTTCCGCCCAGACTCTTCAAGGACTGGAACGACTGTCTGTTGAAAAAGCCTATGGACATCCCCTCTGTACCACGCAAGGACGAACGGAAACAGCAGCTTTCCGAACGCAGAAAAGGTAATCTCAAAATGTAATGTAAATGGATGCAATCAAAAAGAAATTAACCCTGGGTGTACTGGTGCTCTGTCTGGCAGGCGGAAGGATTCCCGCTTTGGCGCAGCAGATGGATCCGGCTTTGACGGCCACCGTCATAGCTCAAACGACAGAATTAAAGAACATCCACAAAAAGCGCAAAAAGACGCAGGAGAAGATCATCGCCGCAGAAGCAGCGGTGACAGTGGCGCTCGACCGCGTACACAGTGTAGAGGACAAGATGCTGAAATACCTCTCCAATGCACAGGGAGCAATGCAGAATCTCTATCAGATTAAGCGTGCAGGGGAACTGGTGGCTAAGGAAATCCCTCAGAACTGCAACCTGCTGCTTAAATCAGTGGGGAGCAATCTCAAGGGAACTGCCATAGCTGCCATGGTTTCGGATGAGCTGGCTGATGCCGCTACCCAGATGGCGGCACTCTATCCTTTCATGAAGCAGCTGGTCACTTCGGGCAAGTATGACGTGACGGGGGCGGACGGAAAGAATGAGAAACACAAGGTAAACCTGCTCAACTCTTCGGAACGCTACTACATCGTCAACGAGGTGGTGAGCCGGCTGGAAGCCATCAATACCGATCTGTTTATCCTTGCCTGGCAGGTACGCACACTCTCATGGAACGACCTCTGGTTTTCGCTCGATCCCGAAGGATGGGCGAATGTGATGTCGGGCAAGAATATCATCGGAGGCATCGTTGCGGAGTGGAACCAGGGGTACCTGTTGAAATGGTAAATAGGTAAACTTGTAAACTAATCAGCTAATCACAAAGTAAGGACGTAAGCAAGTAAGATAGTAATAACAGCAACAAGTAATAGCGTAATAAAGTAAACAAATCATCCAAAAACAAAAGCGTATGGAAACCCAAAAGAAAATAATCGGCCGCTGCCCTTTGTGTGGCGGCAATGTGGTCAAGACCTGCAAGGGCTACCGTTGTGAGCACAACCTGGGGGATCATCCTTCGTGTGTATTGAACATCAACGGCATCATCGGCAACCGCAAGATGTATGATGCGGAGATTGTCGAGCTGTTGGAGAAGCGCTGCATACTCCTGGACGGTTTCTCCACCAAGGAGGGCAAGACATTCCCGACAGTTTTACAACTGGCTGACGACGGCAACATCCTGATGCAGTCTGTCGTGGGCAAATGTCCGCACTGTGGCGGTGAAATCCGCGTGGGAAGCCGGGCATTCAACTGTTCCAATTACAGCAACCAGACAGCCCCCTGCTCCTTTGCCATCTGGCGCAATATCGGCGGCCACCAGCTGACACTGGAGGAAGCCCGGGAACTCTGCGAGAAAGAAATCACCTCTCAAGAACTGGAAATGTACCGGGAAGACGGCTCTATCTACCGCAAACGACTCGGTGTATCACCGGACAAACTTCAAATTGTAAAGGTATGAAACCGGGAATGAGACTTAGCATGCTGCTGGTCACTGCCATCCTCTTTTGGGGTGGTCTGTTCTATTTCGCCAGCTGCGCCTCCAGTCCGGAAAAGCGGGCGGTGGAAATGGCGGAGAAAGCGCTGAAGGCAACCGTCGATAATCCGGAATCCATCAAGATTCTAGGTGTCAGCAAGGCAGATTCGGTATTTGGCAAGGAATACGTCAGTTCGCATGAGAAAGTATCGCTATCCATGCACCTGATGCAGTATGGTCAGAAACTCATGGAAGAAACGGACTTCCTCGAAAATCTGGACAAGGACGACATTGGCATAAGCGAACAGATGAAACGTCAGCTAGATGCCATGACTACCTTGCGAGCATTGATTGCCTCCGGAGATATGAATCCGACAGCCAAAGAAGGAAAATCGGAAAAGCCCTTCAACGGATGGAAGGTGAAAATTGACTTTGAAGCCAAGACCTTGCAGGGAGAGCCTTATCATTCCGAATACTGGTTCATCCTCGACAAGGAGGCGCAGTGCGTGGTGAAATCCTTTGAGATTCCGCTCCTGCAGGACTGACCTATACTATCATGTATCACTCAAATAGAAACCTTTATGAATGAATTGACCGAACTGCTGGAAACCAAGATGCAGTCCTTCCTGAAGGATGCAGCCTTGCAAGTACAGAATGGAAACAAGGCGGCTGGCTTACGTGCCCGCCGTACCTCTCTGGAAATCCAACCTCTGCTGAAAGAGTTTCGGAAACGCTCGCTGGAACTCTCCAAAGAAAACAGCTGTTCATGACCGATGTTCCTGGTCATAGCTTGAAGGAATCCCTGTGCATGGTGCATGGGGATTTTTTCTTTTCACTGCATCCGCACTCCCGATGAAATTTCCGATACAAAGGTACGAAGGGTCGGTACGGCGTCAAATGGCGCTACGCTTGGCTGCAAGGAAAGCAGCCGGCAACCTTCCACAATTTGTGCCAAATTGGGTATTCCGTCCACTTTCCCCTTGCCACATTTGCCTTCCGTCCCTTACACCCTCCGTGAGAAGAGGCATCGTAAAAATCACCCGGGAGTGAGAAGCCGTAAGGCTTCAAACCAAAGGGAAAAAATTAGTTCAGCTATGGCATACAAACTTAAAGACCGAAAAGAAAAGATGCTCTACAAGGGCAGTGTTTACGAACTCACCCTGCAGTGGGACAGAGAGAGTCTCCGCAAGTGCTTTTGCGGTATGCCTCCTTTCTATGCACACATCCGCAAGGACGGCGCCAACTTTGCACAAATTGACTGCTATTCCACCGGGGACGATTTCAGTGTGGAACCCATGCACCCGCTTTTTGAAGAGCCGGAATGGGTAGTTCACTTCCTCAAGTCGGACATCAACTCCATTCCACTAAAGAAACTGCTGGAACTGCTTCCCATCTGATTCACGAAGTAACCTCTGAGTATTTACGCTTAAACATAGGAACATATGAAAGGAACTGACCATTTTAAGGAACTCATCAAGAACTATCTTGATAACCGAGCCAAGGAAGACGAACTCTTCCGTGCCAAGTATGAAACCACCACACGCACCATTGACGATGTGGTCAACTATATCTTCCATGCCGTACAGCAATCCGGCTGCTGCGGTTTCAGCGACATGGAGGTGTTTGCCATGGCAGTCCATGCGATTGATGAACCCGATTTGGAAATCGGTAAGCCGATGGACTGCAATGTGGTAGTGAATCATCACATTGAACTGACCGAGGAGGAAAAGGCAGAACAACGAGCCATCGCCCTCAAACGATACCAGGAGGAGGAAATGCGGAAACTGCAACAACGCAACAGCCGACCCAAGGCAGCCAAACCGCAATCCAAACCCATTCAAGAACTCTCACTCTTTCAAGGCATGGAACTATGAAGGCAAGAACGAAAATAGAAAAACAGGTAGCAGCTTCCAATGAGAAGCTGACCGCTATAAGTCCCAAAGTGCTCACATGGGCAGTGCGGAAAGTGGCAGGACATGTCTGCTTCCGTACTTCCGCACACAAGTGTACCTGTGGCGATTGTGGCAGACACTTCGACCATAAGGGAAAAGGTAAGTCGGTATGCTGCCCTCATTGCGGTACTCGCCTTGAAATCAAGGACACCCTCAAACGAACTCTAAAGGAAGCCTGCTATTTCTCTTCCCTTGAAGTAGTGGATAGCTTGCAGGTGCAACGGGTCTTCCGCTTGGAAACGACCTTCCGGAAAGGAATGCCTATGGAGGCAGACTACTGGGAAGTGTGCCGTCTGTGGCTCAATGCCGAAGGCAAAGTGGCTGTCACGGCAAGAGCAAGGACATTGGGCTATTATGTGGACTGCTTTGATTGGGCATCCAAAATCTCCTTGAAGCGACCGAACGAAGTTCACTGGCTCATTGCAGACACCTATGTCTATCCGCACTATCGGCTGCTGCCCGAACTGAAACGCAACGGCATGAAAGGCAAGCTGCCCGACTGCCACCCGATGAAACTGATGAAAGCCGTGCTGACGGATAGCCGGATGGAAACCATCCTCAAGTCAAAAGATTTACATGCCGTGTCTTATTTTGTAAAACGACCTTTGGAACTTGACCGATGCTGGCAGTCGTATAAGGTCGCCACCCGGCATCACTACCGCCCTTCGGACATGGGATTGTGGGCAGACACCATCCGCTTGCTGGAGCAGTGTGGCAAGGACATCTGCAACCCTAAGTATATCTGTCCACAGAACCTCAGAGCCGAGCATGACTATTGGATGAACCGACACAACCAAATGGAGCAGAAACGCAGAAGCTGGGAGCAGATGCAGCGAGCCAAACGGAAGGAAGCCGAGTTCTATAAGGAGAAGTCACGCTACTTTGGTATCACCATCACCGACAAAGACCTGGTGATTTCGGTACTCGATAGTCTGGAAGCCTTCCAAGCCGAGGGAAATGCCCTGCATCATTGTGTCTTCCAATGCGAATACTATGCCAAGGCGGACAGCTTGATACTATCGGCTCATGACAAGGAAGGAAACCGCATCGAAACGATTGAGTTCTCACTGACCGAGGGGAAGGTGATACAGAGCCGAGGGCTGTGCAATACGAATACTGCGCACCATGACCGGATTGTCCGGCTGGTCAATGCCCATGCTCCTCAGATACTCGCAGCCAAACAAACAGCGTAAATTCCTTATATATGTTCCGCTCCGACTTCCGCCGTGAGGCGTGGGTCGGAGTATTTAAGACTTTATTTTACATTGGAAACAAAGGCAAATCGTCAAGAGAAAGCTGGCATAAAATACGGGATAACATCCAGCGAGAAAGTTATATTTATGCAGTTTTTCACCTTGTTTTCAGTTGCTTTCACGCTGTCAACCCTGTGTTTTCAGTTGTTTGTATATTATTGTATATCAACACTATATAAGTGTTGATTTTTAAGATATTATAGGTAAACTAATTACATAATCAGATAGTAATTTTGTATATTTGTAATAAGGAAAATAAGTAATAAAATAACCATCTAACTCAATCGTAATGAGGAAAAGAAACTTGACAATAGCAATCGGTAATCAGAAAGGTGGAGTCGGCAAAACCACCTCTACGGCATGTATAGGCGCAGCACTCGCATTGCAAGGAAAACGTGTGTTGCTCATTGACCTGGATGCACAGCAGAATCTCACGTTCACGCTGACGCAGAACGAAGACCCGGAAACAAGTATTTATGATACGCTGGTCAAAGACCAACCATTGCCCATCATTTCTATCCGAGAAAATCTGGACCTCGTTCCGGCATCGCTGGACCTGGCAAGAGCCGAAATAGACATGGCTACCATGATGGCAAGGGAAGGCATCCTCAAATCCTGTCTTGATGAACAGAAAGAGAAGTATGACTACATCCTGATGGATTGCTCGCCCTCACTCGGTATCGTGACAACCAATGCGCTGGTAGCAGCGGATAAACTCTATATACCGCTCACCGCTGAAGCCTTGCCCTTGAAAGGCTTGACCATGCTGGACGATATAGTCCGTGAAGTGAAGCGCAGGGTAAACCCGACGCTGGAGTTGGGCGGTGTCTTCTTCACCCGGTTCAATAACCGGAAGTTGAACAAGGAAGTGATTTCCATGGTAGAAAAGCGGTACGGAGAGAAGGTCTTTCAAACGAAAATACGGGAGAATATCGCCATAGCCGAGATGCCGCTGTCCGGTCAGACCATCTTTGAGTACGACCCGAAAAGCAATGGCGCAACGGACTATCGTACACTGACCGATGAAATAATCAGTCGGGAGGAAAATAGGTAAACTATATTACTATATGACTAATCACAAAAGTTATTGGTAACATAGTAAGTTAATCAGCAAGTAAACAAGTAATAAAGTAAGCAATATGAGTAAGAAGAATTTATCCTTATTGATGGACGGCTTCATGGGTGAAGCCATTCCATCTGACCCGGTACAGGAACAGCCTAAAGAACAGGCTGTTGAGCAAGCAGCTGAACAAGCGGAACAGCCGGCTGCTCAAACGGATAAGCAGGAAAGTCCGAAGGCAGCATCTGCAAAAGCATCTTCTAAGAAAGAAGATACCGAAATGGAAGCTACCAATAAAATGAAGTCCAAACTGGAAGCCAAACGCAAGGAGAATGTGGGTCGCCCCAAGAAAGGAGACCCAGCCAAAAGTGCCAAGAAGCCTCAGGAAATCCGAGCCACCTTCATCGTGGATCCGGATTTGCTCCAAAAGGTGAAATACATTTCCCTCGTGGAAGGCATCCTCTTGAAAGACGTTATTTCTGAAGCCCTGAACAATTATGTGGATAAATGGGAAACAGACAACCGGAAAATACGCCTGCCCAAGAGGAAGTAAGCACTTCTGAGAATAGGGACTATATCTGTTCAAATAGGAAAAACAACCCTGCAGTTGTGCTTTCTCAGTGAAAAATACTATCTTTGTAGGCAGAAGGCAACTGCCTACAAAAATAGGAAACGATGCGAAATACGTCTAAGATAATCAAGGGAACAACCCTTTCCGCTAAAAATGTAACAGCAACAGTTGAGCAAGGTGAAAAACCTTGGTTTGTCCATTCAAAAATGGTCGCTAATATCATGTATTCAAGAATGAAGGAACAGGGAATTACCCAAAAGGAACTGGCGGAAAAGATGAACTGTACCCAACAGTATATCTCCAAAATCCTTAAAGGACGGGAGAATCTCTCCCTGGAAGCTCTCTGTAAAATAGAGTTGGCTTTGGGCATCCGGATTTTGCAGTTTGATTCCAACAACTAACCCGTATTGTTTAATGAAATAAAGAATATCAGTATATGCCGTTACAAAGTGAAGCAGCGCTCGAAAATGGACTTATCGCTACTCTTCAGCAAATGAGCTATGAATATGTTCAGATTGATGAAGAGAAAAACTTGTATTCCAATTTCAAGAGACAGCTTGAAAAGCACAATAAAAAAAGACTGGAGGATTTCGGACGTTCTGCCTTTACAGAGGCAGAGTTTGAAAAGATTCTGATTTACCTGGAAGGAGGTACCCGTTTTGAAAAAGCCAAAAAACTGCGCGACCTGTATCCGCTTGAACTGGAAAGCGGTGAACGAGTATGGGTAGAGTTTCTGAACCGTACCCACTGGTGCCAGAACGAATTTCAGGTCTCCAATCAGATTACAGTGGAAGGAAGAAAAAAGTGCCGCTATGATGTAACGATACTCATCAATGGCTTGCCCTTGGTTCAAATCGAACTGAAACGCAGAGGAGTGGAACTCAAACAGGCATACAACCAGATTCAGCGTTACCACAAGACTTCTTTCCATGGTCTGTTTGACTACATCCAGCTTTTCGTCATATCCAATGGAGTGAATACCCGCTATTTTGCCAACAATCCGAACAGCGGCTATAAGTTTACCTTCAACTGGACGGATGCTGCCAATGTGCCTTTCAATGATTTAGAGAAGTTTGCAACCCTTTTCTTTGACAAGTGTACCCTGGGAAAAATTATCGGCAAGTACATTGTGCTGCATGAGGGGGATAAATGCCTGATGGTGCTTCGCCCCTACCAGTTCTATGCGGTCGAGAAGATTTTGGACCGTGTGGTCAACTCTAACGATAACGGCTATATCTGGCACACGACCGGTGCCGGCAAGACGCTGACTTCCTTCAAGGCTGCACAGCTGGTTTCTGAACTGGATGATGTGGATAAGGTGATGTTTGTGGTTGACCGCCATGACCTTGACACGCAGACGCAAGCGGAGTATGAAGCATTCGAACCGGGAGCGGTGGACAGTACGGACAATACGGACGAACTGGTGAAACGCTTGCACAGTAACTCCAAAATTATCATTACCACCATCCAGAAACTGAATGCTGCTGTCAGCAAGCAGTGGTACAGTAGCCGTATCGAAGAAATCCGCCATTCACGCATCGTCATGATCTTCGATGAATGTCATCGAAGCCATTTCGGTGACTGTCACAAGAATATCATCAAGTTCTTCGACAACACGCAGCTGTTCGGCTTTACAGGTACGCCTATCTTCGTGGAGAACAACGTGGATGGACATACCACCAAGGAAATATTCGGCAACTGTCTGCATAAATATCTGATTAAGGATGCCATTGCCGATGAGAATGTACTTGGCTTCCTGGTGGAGTATTATCACGGCAATGAGGACGTGGATAATGCCGACAACGACCGCATGACGGAAATCGCCAAATTTATCCTTAATAATTTCAATAAGTCAACATTTGACGGAGAGTTTGATGCGCTGTTTGCTGTGCAATCAGTACCCATGCTTATCCGTTACTATAAGATATTCAAAAGTCTCAATCCGAAAATTCGTATCGGAGCAGTCTTTACCTATGCAGCAAACAGCAGTCAGGACGATGCACTTACCGGCATGAACACCGGAAGCTATGTGAGCGAGAGTACCGGAGAAGCAGATGAACTGCAGGCTATCATGGATGACTACAACGAAATGTATGGAACCAGTTTCACTACTGAAAACTTCCGTGCCTATTATGACGACATCAACCTCCGCATGAAGAAAAAGAAAGCGGATATGAAGCCGCTTGACCTTTGTCTGGTAGTTGGTATGTTCCTCACGGGGTTTGACAGCAAGAAACTCAATACGCTGTATGTGGACAAGAACATGGAGTTCCATGGGCTGCTGCAGGCTTTCAGCCGGACCAACCGCGTGCTGAATGAGAAAAAGCGGTTCGGCAAAGTGGTTTGTTTCCGGGATTTGAAGAGCAACGTGGATGCTTCCATCAGACTTTTCAGCAACAGCAACAATCTGGAAGATATTGTACGCCCTCCCTTTGAGGAGGTGAAGAAACGGTATCAGGAACTGACTGCCGATTTTCTACGACTTTACCCCAAACCAAGCACCGTTGATTTGCTGCAAAGCGAGAAGGACAAGAAAGACTTTATCCTTGCTTTCCGTGACATCATCAAGAAGCATGCTGAGATTCAGATTTACGATGAATTTGAAGAAGATGCCCCCGACCTTGGAATGACCGAACAGCAGTTTATGGATTTCCGCAGCAAATACCTCGACATCTACGAGACCTTTGCTGCAGGCGGAAAACAGGAAAAGCCAAAGGAATATCAAATGCCCGAGGAAGAAACAAGTGTGGTTTGCGAAGATGACCCTCTGGCAACACCGGACACCGGGTTGGAAGATATAGACTTCTGTCTGGAGCTTCTGCACAGCGACATCATCAATGTAGCCTATATCCTGGAACTCATTGCTGATCTGGACCCCTATAGCACGGACTATTCGGAACGCCGCCAGCAAATCCTTGATACGATGATAAAGGATGCCGAACTCCGTAGTAAAGCCAAGCTGATTGACGGGTTCATCCAGAAGAATGTGGATGATGACCGGGACAGCTTCATGGCGCGTAAGAAAAAGGCAGACGGTACGAGTGACCTAGAGGAAAGGTTGAACGACTATATCACCACGGAACGCACGCATGCCATCAACCGGCTTGCTGAAGAAGAGGAACTGGATTCAGCCGTTCTCAACCATTACCTTTCGGAATATGATTATCTGCAAAAGGAAAAACCTGAAATTATTCAGGAGGCTTTAAAAGAGAAACATCTGGGGTTAATCAAAAGACGTAAGACCTTGACAAGAATACTCGACAAGTTGCGGAATATTATCCGTACCTTCAGTTGGGAATAATATAGTAAACAATTAGAAAAACAGATATGAGCGAAGAATTGCAACAGAAACTCCGTGACCAGCTTTGGGAAGTAGCCAATAAGCTGCGCGGTAATATGTCAGCCAGTGACTTTATGTATTTCACCTTGGGATTTATCTTCTACAAGTACCTTTCAGAGAAGATAGAAAAGCATGCCAATGATGCGTTGGCAGAGGATGAAATTTCTTTCAAGGAACTCTGGACAATGGAGAAAGATGAAGATGTGGAAGAACTGCAGGAAGGTGTGAAGACGGAATGTCTGGAGAATATCGGATATTTTATTGAGCCTGACTTCCTCTTTTCTTCAGTCATTGAAAGCATCAAGAAGAAGGAGAACATACTTCCCATGCTGGAGCGTTCCCTGAAGCGCATTGAAGACAGTACGCTCGGACAGGACAGCGAGGAGGATTTTGGGGGACTTTTCTCGGATATAGACTTGGCTTCACCGAAGCTGGGTAAAACAGCCGACGACAAGAACACGCTGGTCAGCAATGTGCTTCTGGCCCTCGATGACATTGATTTTGGCGTGGAAGCGTCGCAAGAGATTGATATTCTCGGTGATGCCTATGAATATATGATTAGTCAGTTTGCTGCCGGTGCGGGAAAGAAAGCCGGTGAGTTCTACACACCCCAGGAAGTCAGCCGCATTTTGGCTGAGATTGTCACTATTGGCCATACCCGTCTGCGTAATGTGTATGACCCTACCTGTGGCAGTGGTTCATTGTTGCTTCGTGCGGCAAGCATCGGCAAAGCCAATGAGATTTTCGGTCAGGAGAAAAATCCCACGACCTACAATCTGGCTCGTATGAACATGCTCTTGCACGGTATCAAATTCAGCAACTTCCGCATCGAAAACGGAGATACGCTGGAAGCGGATGCTTTCGGTGACACGCAGTTTGACGCTGTAGTGGCAAATCCTCCTTTCTCTGCAGAATGGAGTGCTGCCGACAAGTTCAACAACGATGACCGTTTCAGCAAAGCCGGACGGCTTGCTCCACGCAAAACGGCCGACTATGCTTTCATTCTCCACATGATCTACCACCTGAACGAAGGGGGAACAATGGCTTGTGTGGCTCCTCACGGAGTGCTCTTCCGTGGAAATGCTGAAGGAGTAATCCGCCGCTTCCTCATTGAAAAGAAGAACTATGTGGATGCCATCATCGGTCTGCCTGCCAACATATTCTATGGCACCAGCATTCCTACCTGCATCCTGGTATTCAAGAAGTGCCGCAAGGAAAATGACAACATTCTGTTCATTGATGCCAGCAAAGGGTTTGAGAAGGTAAAGACGCAAAACAAGCTCAGAGAGCAGCACATCCGGAAGATTGTGGACACGTACCGTGAACGTAAGGAAATAGAGAAATACAGCCACTTGGCTTCTCTCGAAGAGGTTGCGGAAAATGACTACAATCTCAATATTCCCCGATACGTAGATACGTTTGAGGAGGAAGAACCGATTGACATCCACGCTGTCATGAAGGAAATCAAGGAATTGGAAGCCAAGCGTGCAGATCTCGACAAAGAGATTGAGGGCTATCTGAAAGAATTAGGACTGGTAGAATAAGCAAGAAAGAAACTGACAATGAAAGGTTACGCAAAACCGTTACATGAATTTATAGAAGGTCATAAAATTCAATTTGTAATACCTGTCTACCAACGCAATTACGATTGGTTGATAGACAACTGTGACCAGTTATTTAGCGACTTGGTAAAACTAAGCCGTTCCAACAGAAATTCGCATTTCTTTGGATCTATTGTAACGTCATCAGCTGATAGTGGTTACAATAGATTGGTGATTGATGGTCAGCAGCGCTTGACAACTATTTCACTTCTTTTATTGGCTGGAATAAAGGCGGTGAAATCAGGTACTATAGAGATTAGCGAAGAATCAAAAATAGAAGAAGCATACGAGGTATTCCTAAAAGCAAAGTTCTGTAATTCTGAGCGCAAAATTAAGTTGGTTCCCATAGAAAATGACCGTATTGCATACGATAAAATCTTCAATAATGAAGAGATCTTTGACGAAGAATCCAAAGTAACTCGCAATTACCGCCATTTCTATGATTTATTGACAAAAAAGCCACAGGCTCTTTCGTTTGACCAACTGCTTGACGCTATTGAACGGTTGCAAATAATATCCATAGAATTGGATTGTGAGGATGATGCACAGCTTATATTCGAGAGTCTAAACTCAACCGGATTGACTCTTACTGAAGCTGACAAAATACGCAATTACCTCTTAATGTCCTTGACACCAGAGGATCAACAGCTGTGCTTCAAGAACTACTGGCAAAAAATAGAACAAGCAACAGAAAACCAACCGACCAGGTTTTTGCGTGACTATCTTACTATTCAGCAACAGTTACAGCGTCCGGTCCGTCAGTCAAACATCTACCTTGAGTGGAAAAGATATATGGATGGGCATAATCGCAAAGAAGAATTGGTTAAAATGCTTGATTATGCGCACTACTACCAGCAAGTGACAGAAGCAAAACTATCTACACCAAAACTTTCGGAAAAGATGCGGCATATCTGCAATATAGAAACAGATGTGACCAATGTGTTCTTCATTCAATTCTTGAATTACGCTTCACTAAATAGTCTTCCTGAAGATGAAATATTCAAAGTTATTGATTTGATTGAGAATTATTTGGCAAGGCGTATTGTGTGTAACATGCCGGGAAATGCCCTTACACAGGTTTTCTGTGCACTACACAAAGATGTTCTCAAAAGCATAGAGATGTATAGTTCTGCCAACGTGGAAATTGACAATTCTTATGCCGACATATTGGCTTATCATATCATGCGACGTGATGGCAACTACCAATTGCCAAGAGACATGCAGTTTGTAGAAGCAATCAAGACTCGTGATGCCTATCATATGCTAAAACCATTCCAGATTTTCCTCTTTGAACGGTTGGAAAACTCGGTACATGGCGAATACAACGATGTGGCAGCAGACATGAAAAAGAAAGATGCCACCATTGAACATATTATGCCTCAAACCCTCAATGGAGACTGGAAAGCCATATTGGGAGATAACTTTGAGGAGATACAAGAAAAATATCTTCATACCTTTGCCAACCTGACTCTGACAGGTATCAACAGCGAGTTAAGCAACAAAGCTTTTGAGATAAAACGTGATGGCAAGACTATAGGAAAGGAGGTTTATCCAGGATATAAGAATTCCAAGTATCGCTTGACGAAAGGTGTTACCTTGTGTGAAAAATGGACAGAAACCGAACTGCAAAATCGATGCAAAGAAATAGTGGAAACATTTTTGCGGCTCTACCCATTACCACAAACGACATTCAAGCCACTGCCGCAACCGGTAGACGAAGTTTCTTTAGATAAGGAAAGCTTCATTCCAACAAATAGAAATCTGAAAGGTTTTCGGTTGTTTGGCAATGAATATACGGAAATAACTTGGAAAGGGATGCTTTTGCGAGTTGTTAAACTGGTAATGGATCGATATATGGACATCGTAGATACACTTTATGATGCCGAAGGATTCTTTTGGTCTGCCAAGCAAGCAGATACAAGATATTGTACGCTAATTGCTCCACAAAAATATCTATGGACTTCAATGGATAACAGAAGTAAACTTCGTTGCTTGCGTTTTCTGTTTGAAAAATGTGACATCGCCGAGTCTGAACTAGTGATGTTGCTTGAACCGATAAAAGAATAAAATATTTATGGAATACATAGATTTCAAGAAATTGGTAGATGCTCTGACTTCCAAGCCTAAAGAAACAGAGTGGCTGGAATTCAAGCACAATTTTCATTCTAAGGAAGAGATTGGTGAAAGAATCTCCGCCTTGTCAAATAGTGCCTATTTATGCAGTATGCCTTTTGGTTATATAGTGTTTGGTGTTAATGATGAAAATCATGATGTGGTAGGTACAGATTTATATGGAAAGCAGAAGATGGTTGGCAATGAAGAACTTGAATCTTGGTTATCAACGAGATTGAATCCCCGGATTGATTTCGAAATTATAGATGATTTCGATTACGAGGACAAAGGGCATATCTGTATCTTCAAAATACCAGCCACTACCAATCGTCCGGTTAGTTTTTTGCATGAATCATATATAAGAGTTGGCACAATAACACGTAAGTTAAAGGATTTCCCTGCAAAAGAGGCGAAGATTTGGAAAGGCAGTCAGAAACCTTTGGAAAAAATTATCTTGAAAAAAGGGTTGACTGGACAAGATGTTTTCTCATTTCTTAGTGCAGAAGCCTATTTCGACATGATGCACCTGCCGCTTCCACAAGACACAAATGGTATCTTGGACCGTTTCCTGTCTGAAAAACTAATCGTAACAGATGAGGTTGGTTACGGCATCACTGAACTTGGGGCTATACTGTTTGCCAAGCATCTTTCTGATTTCGATGGTTTGAAACGTAAGATGGTGAGGGTTATTGTTTATAAAGGTAAAAGTAAGATTGAAACTATTCGTGAACATAATTTCGATAAAGGCTATGCCATAGGCTTTGAAGAAATGGTTGCATGGATAAATAGCCAGCTTCCTGCCAATGAAGAAATCGGTTTGGCTCTAAGAAAGGACGCTCGCATGTACCCGGAAATAGCCATTCGTGAGTTGACCGCAAATATGATCATCCATCAAGACTTTTCGGAACAGGGTTTTCCGATGATAGAAATCTATTCTGATCGTATAGAATTCTCCAATCCAGGACAGCCACTTATCAGCGTGGAGCGTTTCATCGACGAATATCAGTCAAGGAACGATTCACTCGCTGACATTATGCGCAGAATGGGTATTTGTGAAGAGAAAGGCAGCGGCATGGATAAGACCATATTTTATGTGGAACTATACCAGCTGCCCCCGGTTCGCTTCCAAGTGCAAGAGACTCGAACCACTGCGACAGTATTTTCCTATCGCAAATTTGCCGACTTGGATAAATCCGAGAGAGTAAGTGCCTGTTACCAGCATGCTTGTCTTAAATATGTGTCGAATGAGAAAATGAGTAATCAGTCCCTTCGTGCTCGTTTGGGTATTGAGGATAAGAATTATCCAATGGCTTCAAGAATAATTAGAGATACCTTAAAAGCCAAGTGGATAAAAGAAGAAAACTCTGAAGGAAGCAATAGACATAATTATATTCCATATTGGGCATAGATCATGTAACTGGCATGTAACTGAAAGGCTCAAATAACTATCAAAAATGGCTCAAGACCCCTTATAATATGGTATAAAGCATATAACTACCATGTAACTGGCATGTAACTGAGCCATGATTGGCAAACGTAAATTAAGGATTAAAAATGACAATGACAACAAATAAGAATCATAATAGCCCCAATGTCCCAAATCTCAGATTTCCGGAGTTTAAGGGGGAATGGGAAATGATAAAAGTTTCAGATCTTTTAGATTTCTACTCAACCAACTCCCTGTCATGGGAGCAATTAGACTATAATAATGGAAAAATCAAAAATTTGCATTATGGTTTAATTCATAAAGGATTGCCTACCATGGTAGATGTTGCTTATGATTCTCTCCCTTACATCAAAGAGGAGTTTATGCTCAAATCATTTACTCTACTCAAGGAAGGAGATGTGGCATTTGCTGATGCGTCTGAAGACACAAATGATGTAGCTAAAGCCATAGAAGTTGTTAATTGTAACAACCAACAAATTGTTTCTGGCTTACACACAATACATGGACGTGATAATTCTAATCGGACTGTTATTGGATATAAAGGTTATGCTTTTGCTTCTGATTCATTCCACAAGCAGATTAGAAGGATAGCTCAAGGTACAAAAGTATTTTCTATCAGTGTTCGTAATTTTGATGAAGTATACATAGGAATTCCTTCAAAAGAAGAACAAACAAAAATATCAAAACTGTTAACAGCAATAGATAAGCGCATCGCTACTCAAAACAAAATCATTGAGAGATATGAATCCTTAATCAAGGGACTTAGAAATAAGATTTTTGGAAAACTCAGGAAAAATGTAGGCTTTAATTCGATGATTGGCGATGTTCTTGGCTATGAGCAACCACAATCATATATTGTTGAAGATACGGAATATGTAGATGAAGGAACTCCAGTGCTAACTGCAAACAAAGCCTTTGTTTTGGGCTACACATCAGAAACAGAAGGAATATATGACAAGGGTGATTGCATCATATTCGATGACTTCACTCTTGATTGCAAATATGTCGATTTCCCTTTTAAGGTCAAATCGTCTGCCATCAAAATTCTAACTGCAGAGAATAAAGAACTCTTACGTTATACATTTGAGTTTTTGAAATATCTTGATTTGTCAACAGATGAGCATAAAAGGCATTATATTGCAGAAACGCAAAATCAAGAATTCATTTTGCCAACTACACAAATAGTCAGAACAATATCACATACTTTTTCTGTCTTATCATTACGAATGGAAACTGTTATAAAGCAAAGACTTCTGTTTGAAAAACAAAAACAGTATCTGCTTCGTCAGATGTTCATATAAACATCTGGCGGAGTAGGTATTGCTTCAGCAAGCTAAGGTTTGTTAGAATATTCTGTTCTGCCAATAACTTGTCATCTATGGCAGATAACATCTTGGCATATCTAAGTTGTTCCTGATATGGTGGGCAAAAGATTTTGGCTTTGCCATAGTCTTTGAAATAGATGTGAGGTATTGCCATTCCTGTTTTATATGGTTCAAAGTTGAATACTTTTAGTATATAGTAAAGGTATTGAAGTGAATGACCTTCTTTTGCTTGTAAGGTATTCAATGTCCCTGTTGCAGAGCATTTGCCAGTGACATAAGAAACTGCCCCAACACCAGAACCATCTTTAATAATATAGACGGCTTCCTTCTCTGTATTATAATTATCGAGATAGCCAACGATGCCATTTGCACCATACACAGGGTATGTGCCGTTTTCACAAACATCGCTCTCTTGTAGCGTTGAAGAACTACATTCCAAGCATTCCGATAAGCTAATATTTGGTTTATTGTTGTGAGCTACATTCTGTGCAATTCCCTTGATTAAGGATTGTGCAGTTTATAGGTATGCGATTATTGAAATGGAATATGGTAACATGGCTAAAAGCATTTCGTATATAGGAGATTTTATAGAACAGACTTCCAAACGGAATAAAGATTGTGCAATCCTGAATGTTTTATCCGTCAGCAATAGCCAAGGCTTTATTCAGCAAAGTGAACAATTTGAAAACAGAATTGTTGCGAGCGATGATACTTCTAACTATAAGATTGTAGCAAGAAATGACTTTGCTTTTAATCCTGCAAGAATCAATGTTGGTTCTATTGCTCGTCTTACCACATTTGAAAGAGGAATAGTAAGTCCTATGTACATTTGCTTCCGCACAAAGGATAATCTATTCCCCGAATATCTTGATTACTATTTTGAGTCAAAGCGATTCTTCGCAGAAATACAAAAACGCTTAGAAGGGAGTGTTAGACAATGCTTATCTTTTGAAGGATTGTGCAACATTCCGCTTTGCATTCCAACGGTTGAAGTACAGCAACAAATAGGAAAGCGACTGTCTACATTAGCCAAAGAAATTAAATTGGAGATAGATTTCTTGGAACTATTACAAAGGCAGAAAAGATTTCTACTGCACCAAATATTTATATGAACATCTGCTGCAATAGATATAGCCTTTGTTTCTGTATTGCGTTCTGTATTCTTCGTTCAATCTCGGCTTTTCTTTCAATTGATGACAGAAAAGTTGAGATTGTCATTTGCTGCTCTAATGTCGGTACTATTATTTTGAACATTGCCAAGTCTTTTTTCTGAATATTAGGCAAACCTGAACCGATGCGTAGTTTCATTATGTTATCTTCATTCGATTTAAGATAATGGTACAAATACAGATTATCAACATTTCCTGTCACATTCTGAATGGAGTAACAATGCCCACCGCTCCAAAAAGGAAAGGTGTTGAATTGCACATATCCGCAAGAGTTGCCACCTTCACTTATTGAAATAGTATTGGCTTCTACATTGTAATCGTCATAATAACCAGACGGCTCTGTACCACCGTTCATTACATAATACCTACCTCTTTCAGAGAGATTTTCTCCATTGATTTGTTTACCCTTAACAATGTCACATATATCGGACAGCAGAACAATAGAACCTTTTACACTTTTGAAAAGTCTTTCTGAAATCGCATACTTTAGTTTCTTCAAGTCCTCAATGATTTTGTTTTGGGTCGCGATACGCTCGTCAAGCAAAGAGAACATTTTTCCAATTTTCTTTTGCTCTTTTATATTTGCAAAGTGCAGATTTACTTTGCTCAATCCTTCTTGCCCAATATTAAAATGTTGCGCACCTGCACCCATTGGAACTATTCTTTTGCGAGCAAACGGACTGCGTAACAAATAATTGAAGTATTGTGGGTCATATTCTCCTTTTTTCTTTCCACGAATAACAAAACCTCCAAAAACAGCAGTTTTATCATCCATATAAACATTTGCTCTACCAACATCTTCCAAAGTTTCTGAACTGCGTTGGAATAATATATCTCCTTTTTCAACAGAAAAGTCAGATAATTCTTTCTCCGTTACATCAACAGAAGCCTTAATGCAATCATATGTAATGACTGCATTATTAAGAATGTCCATAACAGAAATGAACTTTATGCCCTTGCCGAATTTGTCTAGTTTGGGGTTTAATCCATTCTTGAAATCAAGAAGTTCTGAAAGCCCAAGTTCTTCCCACTCCCCCTGAAACTCCGGAAATCTGAGATTTGGGACGTTAGAGTTTGGATTTCTCTAATTTATAGAATAACCCTATAATTAAGGATTACATGACAACAAAAACAATTAGAGAAATTGCGTTAGCTTGGAAGAGTGATAAGCAACGTTATGTAAAGCAGTCAACTTATGCTGCTTACGTGTTAATTCTAGAGAACCATCTTTTACCATCATTTGGTGATTATGACTCTCTCAGTGAAAAACTGGTACAGGAGTTCGTCCTGCAAAAATTGGAGAATGGGCTCAGTGTAAAAACGGTAAAGGACATACTCATCGTTCTCAAAATGGTAATGAAATTCGGTGTGAAAAATGAATGGATGAACTATTGCGAATGGGATATCAAATACCCGACATCTGAAACCAATAAAGATTTGGAAGTGCTGACTATAGCTCACCATAAGAAGATCCTTGATTTCATCAAAGAGAATTTTACGTTTCGCAATCTCGGTATTTATATCAGCTTGACTACCGGGCTACGTATCGGTGAAATCTGTGGGTTAAAATGGTCGGATATAGATGTTTGCAACGAAACGATAACCGTAAGACGTACTATTGAACGCATCTATATGGTTGAAGGCAATTGCAAGCATACCAAACTGGTAATCAATACACCTAAAACAAAAAATTCTTGCAGGGAAATTCCGATGAATAAGGAATTATTGGCTATGGTTAAACCACTAAAGAAAGTCGTAAACAACGAGTTCTATGTACTGACAAATGAAGAGAAACCAACAGAGCCTAGAACTTATCGTAATTATTATCATCGTTTGATGAAGCGTTTGGAGATACCTCGTTTAAAATACCATGGATTGCGACACAGCTTTGCTACCCGTTGTATTGAAAATAACTGTGACTATAAAACGGTCAGCGTATTACTCGGTCATGCCAACATAACGACAACTCTTAATCTGTACGTACACCCTAATATGGAACAAAAGAAGCGCTGCATCACCAAGATGCTTAAATCCCTCAGAAAATGATTTTTCTTTTGACGGCAAATAATCTACTACAGATTTTCAAAATAGGTAAACTATATTATTTGTAATAAGGTAATAAAGAGGACAAGTCATATTGTAATCTGTATGTATTATAATAGATCCGGTTTGCTCCGTGTCGGTGACACCAAGCAAAGTTTGGCTGATAGGCTTTGGCTGCAAATGGAAGTTTAAGTCCATCGCCACAGAGAGAAACAGCAGGGTTTCACTTTGCTCCACTCAGCTGTTTCTCACAGCATCAATGAGGTTGGAAAACATATCTACAAATGACAACTTGCTCGATGGTTCTACCGAACGCAGGCTGATGCTTGCGGAAGTAGATCCATCGAATGATTTTGGCAGTTAGCCCACGAATGTTGGTCACCACTTCCGACTTATCGTATTGTATGCGATACCGGAAGTGACGACCTTTTGAGAAGAATATGCCATCCGGTTTGCTCCGTGTCGGTGACACCAAGCAAAGCTCGGCTGAGTGGCTTTGGCTACCAGTGAAGGACTTCATTCCATTGCCACAGAGAGAAGCAGCAGGGTTTCACTACGCTCCACTCAGCTGTTTCTCACAATGTCAATGAGGTTGGAAAACATATCTACAAATGATGACTTGTTCGATGGTTCTACCAAACGCAGGCTGACGCTTGCGGAAGTAGAGCCATCGAATGGTTTATACAGTTAGCT
>ERZ1673747.965-NODE-965-length-34721-cov-16.201004_pt1 | contig 34721 bp, 24 predicted proteins | sample MGYA00580220_ERZ1673747 | MGnify/ENA primary metagenome ERZ1673747 (study PRJEB41218, sample SAMN15661769) | gut metagenome | host: Homo sapiens | place: Canada: London | collected 2015-08-20/2019-03-30 | study: EMG produced TPA metagenomics assembly of...
GCCAGCAGCTCGGCGGCGTTCTTGGCGTTCATGGAGCCGCCGTACTGGATGGTGACGGAGCGGGCCACATGGGCGCCGTACAGCTTGCGGATGACGGCACGGATGGCCTGGCAGACCTCGCCGGCCTGCTCGGCAGTGGCGGTCTTGCCGGTGCCAATGGCCCACAGGGGCTCATAGGCGATGACCACATGGCGCATCTTGTCGGCGGGGACGCCGGCCAGGGCGCACTTCACCTGATAGGCGATCAGCTCCATGGTGACCCCCAGCTCCCGCTGCTCCAGGCTCTCGCCCACACAGATGATGGGGTACAGGCCGGCGTTGATGGCGGCGTGGACCTTTTTGTTGACGGTGAAGTCGGTCTCGTTGTAGTACTGGCGGCGCTCGGAGTGACCGATAATGACGTACTTGGCCCCCGCCTCCTTGATCATCTCGGCGGTGATCTCGCCGGTGTAGGCGCCATGGTCCTCATAGTGGCAGGTCTCCGCGCCAATGGCGATGTGGCAGTCCTTGAACAGACGGACGGCATTGGTAATATTCACAGCGGGGACACACAGCACCACGCTGCACCACTTGCCCTTGGGCATGATGGGCTTGAGTTCCTCAGCAAAGGCCTTGGTCTGGGACAGGGTATTGTTCATCTTCCAGTTTCCGGCGATGATAGTCTTGCGGTAACGGCGATTCATTTCTGCTTCTCTCCATTCTTTGATATAAGGTATCTGGGTGGGACCATGGGGTCCCGGGGCATTACTTGTCCAGCAGACAGGCCACGCCAGGCAGCTCCTTGCCTTCCAGGAACTCCAGGGAGGCGCCGCCGCCGGTGGAGATGTGAGTCATCTTGTCGGCATAACCCAGCTGCTGCACCGCGGCGGCGCTGTCGCCGCCGCCGATGATGGTGATGGCATCCGTCTTGGACAGGGCCTCGGCCACGGCCTCAGTGCCCTTGGCAAAGGCGGGGAACTCAAACACGCCCATAGGGCCGTTCCAGATCACAGTGCCGGCGTCGGCCACGGCGGAGCAGTACAGCTTCACAGTCTCGGGACCGATGTCCAGGCCCTTCCAGCCATCGGGGATCTCGCCAGCCTTTACCACCTGGCTGTTGGCGTCGGGCGCAAACTTGTCGGCGCACACGGTGTCTACGGGGAGCAGGAGCTTGACGCCCTTGTCCTTGGCCTTCTGGAGCATCTCAAGGGAGTAGTCCATCCAGTCGGCCTCCAGCAGGGAGCCGCCGATCTTGCCGCCCTGGGCCGCGGAGAAGGTATAGGCCATGCCGCCGCCGATGATGATGGTGTCGGCGATCTCCAGCAGGTTGTTAATGACCCCGATCTTGGAGGACACCTTGGAGCCGCCCAGAATGGCCACCAGAGGGCGCTTGGGGTTGGCCAGCGCACCGCCAATGATCTCCAGCTCCTTCTGGATCAGGAATCCGGACACCGCAGGCAGGTAGTCGGCCACACCAGCAGTAGAGGCGTGAGCACGGTGGACCGCGCCGAAGGCGTCGGACACATAGACCTCAGCCAGAGAGGCCATAGCCTTGGCCAGGGCGGGGTCGTTCTTGGTCTCGCCCTTTTCAAAGCGGGTGTTCTCCAGCAGGAGGATCTGACCGGGCTGGAGGGCTGCGGCCTTGGACTGGGCGTCAGGGCCTACCACGTCAGCAGCCATGATGACCTCCCGGCCCAGCAGCTCGCTCAGGCGGGCGGCCACCGGCTTCAGGGAGAGCTCCGCCAGGGACTTCTTCCACTTCTCCTCCGTGAGGGTGGCGGGATCCTTGCCCTTCTCGGTCTGCTTCTTCACATAGGTCTCAAAGGTGGGGTTGGGCTTGCCCATGTGAGAACAGGCGATAACAGCGGCATTGTGATCCAGCAGATACTGGATGGTGGGCAGGGCGGCACGGATGCGCTTGTCATCCGTGATAACGCCGCTGCCATCCTTGGCCATGGGGACATTGAAGTCGCAGCGGAGCAGGACCTTCTTGCCGGCGACGTCGATATCCTGGACTGTTTTCTTGTTGTAGTTCATGGTGGTGAAAACTCCTCTCTTCACAAGACCTTGGACAATCATGATATGACAGCATATGTGTGGGGAAGATCCTGCGCCGCCAAAGCAGCGAAGGAAGCTTCTGAGGTGGAAATGACAGGTGGGGGCGGCGGCTCGCCTGCGCTCGCATTTCAGCGCTCCGCCATCTCGCCTGTGCCGGAAAGGCCAGGGAAGCCCTGCTGGCGCAGTGCCTCATAGGCCAAGATGGCCACTGAGTTGGACAGGTTCAGGCTGCGGGCGTCCTCACGCATGGGGATGCGGACACAGCGCTCCCGGTGGGCCTGGCGGAACCATTGGGGCAGGCCGGCAGTCTCCTTGCCGAAGAACAGGAAGCAGTTGTCCCGAAAAACGGCCTGGGTATAGTCCCGGGGGGCCTTAGTCGTGGCCAGCCATAGATCGGGGGCTGGATACTGGTCAAAGAAGTGGTCCAAATCGGGGTAGACACGCAGATCCACCATGGGCCAGTAATCCAGTCCGGCCCGGCGAACCGCTTTCTCGCTGATGTCGAAGCCCAGAGGCTCAATCAGATGGAGGCGGCTGCGGGTAGCGGCGCAGGTGCGGGCAATATTGCCGCAGTTTTGAGGGATCTCAGGTTCTACAAGCACAATATTCAGCACGGCTGCCCCTCCCTTGTGTATCGGGTAACATTGTATTCCAAATCGAGAAGAAATTCAACTACAAAATGGTCGAAAAATCACAAAAAAATCAAAAAATCCCCCAAAAAAGTTGGGCAGCGGTTTCAAATTGTAAAAAAGAAAAAATAAGAGCCGTCTAATCTGGAAAATTTTCGGCATTGTGACAGGCTTGGACCAGAACAGGATCACCTTAGGTCACAGGTTAAGCACAGCGGCGGCAGACTGTGGCAGACGCTGGGGACAGATCGAGGCTCCGGAAGCGAACCGCCAGGAGAAAACCGGCTGTTCTTCCCACTGTGCGGATCCGATTGTGACAAATCACGAAGAAATGCTCCTGTATGGCAAATCGGCACAAAAAACTTTGATAGACAGCAAACCTTGTGATTCCTAAAATTAAGTGAAAATAAATAGATCTCCGAACGCCTGTATGGTAAAATACAGTGGACAACGAATCAGAAGTTTTCTAGTTCAAATCAAAGTAGTTTTTGTTCGTTGAACTACACCCCAAGAGGAAACATCATGAATGCAAAAAATATGAATAACATAAAAAAGAGTGAAAGACGTATTTTCAGATATACTCTTGCGGATGCATGGAGAGATACCATTTCACAAGTCGAGGTATTGGAAGGCATTGAAAATAAAAACGTTCGATGCCTATATTTTGACAGACCGCATCGTTTTGGCCGCACAAGCAATACGAATGTTGATTTCTTTTTTACCACCATCACCCAGGAAGATATTGGGATAATCAAGCATGCAATGCAAAGTCACATCGATATTTTTCAATATAAGGAAATTGAACTCCCAGTTGTATTAGACGGAGTAATCAATACATTTGAATTTATGTTGGATGAAAATTTCACAAATACAATTACTGCTTATAATATTGGGGCGTTTAGAAAAGATGTCAATATTGGAATCATCGGAACTCATCCATATAAGGGAAGCACTGTTTTACAGTTATTCGATAAAATTTCAAAGATCCTGTTGGAGCATGGAGTAGACCCAAAGTACGTTCGAATCAGTTAGAACTTAAGAGAGGCATTTGCTGAGACAACAATTCCGAAAAAATCCATTGACAAATTCTCCTTCTGAATATATAATAACAAGGCGGTTTTAAGAATCGTTGGTTTGCGGCTGTGCTGGAATTGGTAGACTGGCAAGCTTGAGGTGCTTGTGTCCGGACGGGCGTACGGGTTCGACTCCCGTCAGCCGCACCAAAAAGAAAGACACGACCTAGGCCGTGTCTTTCTTTTTCTTTTGTCGGTGGCCGGCGTCGGCCTTTCTTTTATTTGGTTTGAGGATCCCGCCCTTGGGCGGGATCCTTTTCTGAGTCAGTTTATTTGGAAAATATTTGAAATGGAGTGATCCTATGAACGAACCGCGGCCCGCCGCTGAAAACAAAATGGGCACCATGCCGGTCCCCAAGCTGCTCTTTACCATGTCGATCCCCATGGTCATCTCCATGCTGGTCCAAGCGCTGTACAACGTGGTGGACAGCGTCTTTGTCGCCAAGCTCAGCGAGGATGCTCTGAACGCCGTCTCCCTGGCCTTCCCGGTACAGAACCTGATGATCTCTGTGGCGGTGGGCACCGGCGTGGGCATCAACGCGCTGCTCTCCAAAAGTTTGGGCGAAAAACGGCAGGAACGTGCCAACGCCGCTGCCATGAACGGCCTGTTCCTTGCAGTGGTCAGCTGCCTGGTCTTTGTGTTTCTCGGCCTGACCTGCTCCCGGGGCTTTTTCCTGATGCAAACCGATCAGCAGACCATTGTGGACTATGGCGCCACCTATATGTCCATCGTCAGCGTTCTGTCCGGCGGGATGTTCTTACAGATCACCTTTGACCGGGTGCTTCAGGCCACCGGACGCACCGTGTACACCCTGTTCACTCAGGCAGTCGGGGCGGTCATCAACATCATCCTGGACCCCATACTGATTTTCGGCCTGTTCGGCCTGCCCCGGCTGGAGGTGGCTGGCGCCGCCCTGGCTACGGTGATCGGCCAGTTCATCGCCGCAGGACTCTCTCTCTTCTTTAATCTGACCCGCAACCACGACATCCAGTTCCGCTTCCGCGGATTCCGCCCGGACCGGGGCATCATCGCCCGGATCTACAGCGTGGGCGTTCCCTCCATCGTCATGTCCTCCATCGGCTCTGTGATGGTGTTCGGCATGAACAAGATCCTGATCTCCTTCACCACCACCGCCACCGCGGTGTTTGGCGTCTATTTCAAGCTCCAGTCCTTCATCTTCATGCCGGTATTCGGCCTGAATAACGGCATGGTGCCCATCGTAGCCTACAACTACGGGGCAGGCCGTCCGGACCGGATCGTCCAGACCATCAAGCTCAGTGTGGCTGCTGCGGTAACTATCATGTTGGCCGGTCTGCTGGCCTTCCAGCTCGCCCCCCATATCCTGCTGGACCTGTTCCGGTCGGAGAATGACTCCGGCGATCTGCTGACCATCGGCATCCCAGCCCTGCGGATCATCTCCCTCAGCTTCCTGTTCGCGGGGTACTCCATTGTGTGCTCTTCGGTGTTCCAGGCGCTGGGACATGGAGTCCTCAGCCTGCTGGTGTCCGTGGTGCGCCAGCTGATGGTCCTGCTGCCGGTTGCCTTTCTGCTCTCCCGGGCCAGCGGTCTGGCCGCCGTCTGGTGGGCCTTCCCCACCGCGGAGCTGTTCTCTCTGACCCTGTCGACCGTATTCCTGCGCCGGGTCTACCTGCGGGAGATCAAATTTCTGGCCTCCCGCAGTTCCCGCACCCAGCATTGAAAACACAGCCCACAGAAGCGCATTTCCGCGCAGCTGTGGGCTGTTTTTACATTTCAGCAGGCTGGCAGGCTGGTGAGATGGCGGGTCTGGTCCGATTTCCCGCATATTTCTCTTGAACTGCCCAGTGCGGCTGTGCTATACTGGATACAATGATTTGACGGGCCGCAGGAGCGGCCCGCCCACCTGCCGGACCCTGTCCGGCGCGCCTCCGAAGAGTGGAAAATCCACCGGAAATCAAAGGTGCAGGAAGGATGTGGAACCTCATGGAAGGCCGAAGTCGCCACCGGGACACGCAGAAGCGCTGTCACGAACGGGAGGCCGTGGAGCCGGAACCGGGAGGTTCCAGCAGCCCCGGCAGGATTTGAGCGCAGGGAGGGGACGGCGGTCCCGTCCTTCCGTCTGCCGTCCGCTCGTAACAGCCACAGGCGCGGCGCGCCCTGTGGTTTTTTTGTGTCCCGCTTTCACTGCTGAAACAGATCGAAGGGGGAGAGCATCATGCATGAAAATTACGATCTGGAGCTGCTGATGGAGCTGGTCCAGACCCGGCAGTTCCGCAGGCTGCGGGAGCTGCTGGTCAATATGAACGAGGTGGACATCGCCGAATTTCTGGATGAGCTGGGGCCGGAGGAGACGGTCCTGGTGTTCCGTCTGCTGCCCAAGGAGATAGCGGCGGAGGTGTTTACCGAACTGGAGGACTCCGACGACCAGGAGCGCCTCATCAACGCCCTCAGCGACAAGGAGCTGCGGGAGGTTCTGGACGAACTGTATCTGGACGACACGGTGGACCTGATCGAGGATATGCCCGCCAACCTGGTCTCCAGGATCCTGCGGAACACCGACTCCACCACCCGCAGCCAGATCAACCAGCTGCTGAACTACCCCAAAGACTCCGCCGGGTCCATTATGACCACGGAGTACGTCTATCTCCACCCCAACGCCACGGTGGAGGAGTCCTTCGCCCGCATCCGCAAGGTGGGCATGGACAAGGAGACCATCTACACCTGCTATGTCACCCAGAACCGTGTGCTGCTGGGGGTGGTCACGGTGCGGCGGATGCTCCTGTCCAGCTATGAGACCCGCATCGGTGACATCATGGAGACCAACGTCCTGTCCGTCAACACCCACGAGGACAAGGAGGACGTGTCCCAGCTGCTGAACAAGTACGACCTGTCCGCCCTGCCGGTGGTGGACGCGGAGAACCGCCTGGTGGGCATCATCACCTTCGACGACGCCATGGACGTCATCGAGGAGGAGACCACCGAGGACTTCGAAAAAATGGCGGCCATCCTGCCCTCGGACAAGCCCTATCTCAAGACCGGAGTGTTTGAGACCTGGCGCTCCCGCATCCCTTGGCTGATGCTGCTCATGCTGTCGGCCACCTTCACCGGCATCATCATCACCAGCTTTGAGTCCGCGCTGGCCGCCTGTGTGGTGCTCACCTCCTTTATCCCCATGCTTTCGGGCACCGGAGGAAACTCCGGCTCCCAGTCATCCGTAGCGGTTATCCGCGCCCTGTCCCTAGGGGAGATCGAGTTCTCGGACATGGCCGCGGTGGTGTGGAAGGAGATCCGGGTGTCGGTGCTGTGCGGTCTGTGCCTGGCGGTGGCCAACTTTGCGAAAATGATGTTGGTGGACCACTGGCTGATGCACAACCCGGAGGTCACCCCTATGGTGGCCCTGGTGGTCTGCCTCACCCTGGTGTTCACTGTGCTGTGTGCCAAGGTGGTGGGCTGCACCCTGCCCATGGTGGCGGAAAAGATCGGCATCGACCCGGCGGTCATGGCCTCTCCCTTCATCACCACCATCGTGGACGCCCTCTCCCTGCTGATCTACTTCTTCTTTGCCACCCGGCTGCTTGCCCTGTGAGCCGCCGTCTGGAGCTGCCTGTGGGGCCGGAGCTGGCGGGGATCCGGGTGGACACCCTGCTGAAACGGCATCTGGGCCTGTCCGGAACGGTAGTCCGCCGGATCAAGTGGCTGTCCGATGGTATCCTGGTGGATGGCCGGCGGGTGAATACCCGGTACGCCCCCCGGGCGGGGGAGGTGTTGTCCGTCTGCCTGTCTGACCCGGAGCGGCGCAGCGGGATCGTGCCCGCCCCCGGGCCTCTGGACATCGTCTATGAGGACCCGGACCTTCTGGTGCTGAACAAGGCCTCCGGCGTGGCGGTCCACCCCGGTCCCGGGCACTACAACGATACGATCGGTAATTTTGTTCTGCATTATTACGATTCAAGGAGTGAGGAGGGCGATTTCCACCCGGTCCACCGTCTGGACCGCGGGACTTCCGGCCTGATGGTGGTGGCCCGCCATCCCCACGCCCAGGAGATCCTGAAGAGGCAGCTGCACACAGCGGACTTCCACCGCACTTATCTGGCGGTGTGTGAGGGCGCGCCGGAGCCGCCCGCCGGGACAGTGGACGCCCCTCTGGGTCCCCGGGAGGGCTCGCTGGTGGAGCAGTGCGTCCGCCCGGACGGGAAGCCGGCCCGCACCCGGTACGAGACAATACGGCAGGCAGAGGCTGTTTCCCTGCTCCGTCTGAAGCTGGAGACCGGGCGAACTCACCAGATCCGGGTCCATCTCGCCTGGCTGGGCCATCCCCTGGTGGGGGACTTCCTCTATGGCCGGGAGGATCCGGGGTTGATCCGGCGGCCTGCCCTGCACTCTGCGGAGCTCTCCTTCCGCCACCCCATCACCGGGAAGCGGCTGTCCTTTTCCCAGCCCCTCCCGGAAGATATGGCGGCCCTTTTGGAGGGCCTCCCACCATCCGCCGCAGTTTCCTCCCGCTGAACATATCAACACAATGGAGACCGGGGGGCCTATCGCCGGTTTAGCAGCCCCCTTCCCAGTTCACACATACCGCCCCATCAGAGTCATCCCACAGGCTTTCGTACACTTCGCTTCCATGATATTCCTCAATGATATGAAACAGCGCCGGAAAATTTCCGAACAGGCAATTTTCCAGCGCTGTTTTTAAACGCAGTGGGGCGGCCCCGGAAGGGACCGCCCCACTTGCTCCACAGGATCACTTACAAAATTCTTTCGCCACTTCCACGATATGCTCCGCGGACAGGCCGAACTGCTTCAGCAGCGCGGCGGCGGGGCCGGAGTGCCCGAACTCGTCGTTGACGCCGATGCGGCGCACGGGGACGGGGCACTGCTCGCTCAGGCAGGCGCACACGGCCTCGCCCAGGCCGCCGATGACGGAGTGCTCCTCACAGGTGATGATTTTTCCGCACTCCCGGGCGGCCTTGACCACCAGCTCCTCGTCCAGGGGCTTGATGGTGCAGATGTTGATGACCCGGGCGGAGATTCCCGCCTCAGCCAGAGTCTTGGCGGCCTCCACAGCCTCCGCCACCATCAGTCCGGTGGCAATGATGGCCACGTCACTGCCGTCCCGCAGCACCTCGCCCTTGCCGATCTCAAACCGGAAGCTCTCCTCCTCGTGAAGTACGGGCACGGCCAGGCGGCCGAAGCGCAGGTAGACGGGGCCCTGGTGGGCATAGGCGGCCTTGACTGCGGCCTTGGCCTCCACATCGTCCGCGGGGGACATGACCACCATGCCGGGAATGGACCGCATCAGGGCAAAATCCTCGCAGCACTGGTGGGAAGCGCCGTCCTCCCCCACGGAGATGCCGCCGTGGGTGGCCCCGATCTTCACGTTCAGGTGGGGGTAGCCGATGGAGTTGCGGATCTGCTCAAAGGCCCGCCCGGCGGCGAACATGGCAAAGCTGGAGGCAAACACCACCATGCCCATGGAGGCCGCGCCGGCGGCCACCGCCATCATATTGCCCTCGGCAATGCCGCAGTTGAAGTGCCGGTCGGGATAGGCCTTCTTGAACACGCCGGTCTTGGTGGAGCCGGCCAGATCGGCGTCAAAGACGATCAGGTCGTCATGCTCCGCGCCCAGCTCCTTCAGGGCGTTCCCGTAGCTCTCACGGGTCGCGATCTTTTTCACATCCGCCATCTTACATCGCCTCCACTTCCGCCAGCTGAGCGCTGAGCTCCTTCATGGCGATCTCATATTCCTCGTCGTTGGGGGCCTTGCCGTGCCAGCCGGCCTGGTTCTCCATGAAGCTGACGCCCTTGCCCTTGGTAGTCTTCATCACAATGGCAAAGGGGACGCCCTTGGTCTCCCGGGCCTTGGTGAAGGCGGCCTCGATCTGCTCAAAATCATGGCCGTCGATCTCCGCCACCTCAAAGCCGAAGGCGCGCAGCTTCTCCGGGATGGGATAGGGGCTCATCACGTCGGCCACGTTGCCGTCGATCTGAAGGCCGTTGTTGTCGATGATGACACACAGGTTGTCCAGCTTATAGTGGTGGGCGAACATCATGGCCTCCCACACCTGGCCCTCCTGGATCTCGCCGTCGCCCAACAGGGTGTACACCCGGCTGGACTTGCCCTGCTGCCGGGCCGCCAGCGCCATGCCGCAGGCGGCGGACACCCCCTGCCCCAGCGATCCGGTGGACATATCCACGCCGGGCACTGTGTTCATGTTGGGATGACCCTGGAGATAGCTGCCAATATGCCGCAGCGTCAGCAGGTCCTCCTCCGGGAAAAAGCCCCGGAGCGCCAGCGCCGCATACAGGCCGGGGGCGGTGTGACCCTTGGACAGCACAAAGCGGTCCCGGTCCGCCCAGTTTGGATCCTTGGGATCCACGTTCAGTTCCTTGCAGTACAGATAGGTAAACAGATCTGCGGCGGACAGGCTCCCGCCGGGATGGCCGGCCTTCGCGGCGTGGGTCCCCTTGATCACTCCCATGCGCACCTTACAGGCCGCGGCCATCAGTTGCTTCTTTTCGTTGGCTGTCATAGCATACTCCTTCTCTGACCTCCCGCGAAAGCGCGGGGGAAATATCCAGGCCGCCCCCGGAAAAGGCGGTGTTCTGTTCTGCCCTCCATTATAAGACAAGCACAGAAAAACTGCAAGAGGCGCCCCGGATTTCCCAAAAGATTTGACAGGACAGACAGGAAAGCCGACTCTTGGTTTCTAATGCCGGAACAAACGAGGCAGATCCTGCCTTCCATGTACCGCCCACAAGAAGCCAAAGCAGCTCCGGTCCACCAAAAAAATAACTGGGGACCGCCATACCAGCGGTCCCCAGTGCTACACATTGGTCCAATTTAGGCTTCCCTGTGCTCTCTGTTCTTCCGCTTATTCCTCTGCCATCGCCTTGGCGGCCTCAATGGCCTTGGCCTGGGCAGCGGGGGGGCAGTCCTCATAGCGGACGAAGTGGAACACGAAGGAGCCGCGGCTCTGAGTCATGGCCCGCAGGTCGATGGCGTAAGAGGTCATCTCCGCCATGGGTACCTCCGCCTCGATGATCTGCTCACCGTCGGCAGTAGGCGTCATGCCCATCACGCGGCCGCGGCGTTTGTTCAGGTCGCCGATCACGTCTCCCATGTAGCTGTCGGGCACGGTGACCTTCAGCTCGCCCACAGGCTCCAGCAGGACGGGATTGGCCTCAGGCATGGCGGCCTTATAGGCCAGCTGGGCCGCCGTCTTAAAGGCAATTTCAGAGGAGTCCACGGGGTGGTAGCTTCCGTCATACAGCACGGCCTTCAGGTTGACCACCGGATAGCCGGCCAGGGGACCGTGGACGCAGGCCTCGCGCAGGCCCTTCTCCACAGCGGGGAAGAAGTTCTTGGGCACAGAGCCGCCGAACACCTCCTCGGCAAAGACCATCTCCTCCTCGTCAAAGTTGGGCTCAAAGCGGACCCACACATCGCCGAACTGGCCGGAGCCTCCGGTCTGCTTCTTGTGGCGGCCCTGCTTGGACACAGTCTTGCGGATCTTCTCACGGTAGGGCACACGGGGCGTCTTGAGCTCTGTATCCACATTGAAGCGGCTCTTCAGCTTGGACACCAGGACATCCACCTGGATGTCGCCCGCAGCGTAGAGGACCATCTGATGGGTCTCGGCGTTGTTGACCACATGGAAGCTGGGATCCTCCTCGTTCATCCGGTTCAGGCCCTGGGCCACCTTGTCCTCCTGGCCGCGGGTCTTGGGGGCGATGGCAACGGAGTAGTTGGGCTCGGCATAGGGGATGGGGGCCAGGGAGATGACCTTACGTGCGTCACACAGGGTGTCGCCGGTCTTGACCTTTTCCATCTTGCCGATGGCGCCGATGTCTCCGCAGGAGAGCTCCTTGACCTCCTCGGCCTTCTTGCCCCGCATCATGTACAGGCGGCCCATCTTCTCCGCGCTGCCGGTGCGGGCGTTCACCAGAGCGGTGTCGGCTGTGACACTGCCGGAGAGGACCTTGACAAAGGAGTACTTGCCGTACTGGTCGGAGACCGTCTTGAACACGAAGGCGCAGGGCACGCCGCCGGGGGCCACCGCGAACTCCTCCTTGGTTCCGTCGGGAGCGGTCCCCTTACGCATATTGCCCTCAGAGGGATTGGGCAGCAGGTCCACAATGTGGTCCATCAGCATCAGAGAGCCCATGGTGTTGACCGCAGAGCCGCAGAACACGGGGAACAGGGACAGATCCCGTACGCCCTGGCGCAGGCCCTGGATCATCTCCACATAGGTGAAGTCCTCACCGGAGAAGAACTTGTCCATGAACTCCTCGCTGGTCTCGGCCACAGACTCCTTCAGGGCGTCGTTGAACTCGGCAATGACCTCGTCCTTGCCCTCAGGGATCTCGATCTCCACCCGTTTGCCGTTCTGCATCTCATAGGCGCGCTTGTTCAGCACATCGATGATGCCGGTCACCCGCTTGTTGTCATCCCAAATGGGGACCACCAGGGGGGCGATCTTGTTGCCGAAGCGCTCACGCAAAGCGTCGAAGGTGGCGTTATAGTCGGAGTTCTCCTCGTCCGTCTTGGAGATATAGATAAAACGGGGCATATCCCGCTCTTCGCAGTACTTCCAGGCCTTCTCCAGGCCCACGCTGATCCCGTCCTTGGCGGAGCAGACAATGATAGCCGCATCGGCCACGGTCAGCGCCTCCATCACCTCGCCGGCAAAGTCAAAGCCGCCCGGGGCGTCCAGCACGTTGATTTTACAGCCCTTGTACTCCAGGGGGGCCACTGCGGTGGAGATGGAAATCTGGCGCTTAATCTCCTCCGGGTCATAGTCGCAGACGGTGTTCCCGTCCGTAGCCTTCCCCATCCGGTCGATGGCGCCGGTCATATAGAGCAGGCTCTCTGTCAACGCGGTCTTGCCGCTTCCTCCGTGGCCCAGCAGGCAGACGTTTCGGATATTTTGTACAGAATAGCTCATAGTCGTTTCCACTCCTTAAGTTTAGAACATTCCGGAACACACGGCGTCGGATCGCTCCGCCCGCCCGTGGTGCGTTCTGTTGGTTATTATAACGTAAAAACGCCGTTCTGGCAACTATTTTTTTGGACTCCATGGCGGCATGTTCCATTCAAAGCGAACTGTATCCCCTGTATTTTCGTATAAAGTGCCCAATTTCAGCGGTTCCCGTCATTTTCACCAACCTTACCATCATTTTCTTTTCAATGACACAAAACAGAAACCGCCGGCAGCCCCGGTCCACACGGAAAACAGAGGCACGGGATCGTCCCTTTGCATTTACCGGAGAACGGCAAAAAGCCCGCAGGCGGACATCCGCCTGCGGGCCAAAACTCTCTTATCCCAGCAGAGCCTCCACCGCCGGGGTATCGGCAGAAACTGCCAGCAGCACCGTGCTCCCCTCCTGCCGCAGGACCGCATCCTCCAGCTTCGGGATCTCCCCGGGACGGTAGTCCCGGTTGTTCTCGATCTGACTCTGAAGATAGGCCTCCAGAGCGCCCTGGGCGGTCTGGGCGGCGCCGCTGTCCGAGAAAATCAGCAGGGACAGCTCCTCGCAGGTGGCGCCGGCGGAGCGGTAAATGACCCCGTCCGTCAGGTCCTCCCGGCTGAGTCCGGCCTCCTCCAGCTGATACAGCGCCCAGGCGGTGTCGCAGTCCAACTCATCCAGTTCATCCGTAAACGCGCCGCTGTCCAGGATCGTCTGGACCTGCTCCTTGGTGTAGCCCGCTTCCCCGCCGCTCTGTCCGCCGCAGCCTGCCAGAGCCAGCAGGCACACCGCAGCTGCCGCCAAGCCGAACAGTTTCATCATTTTCACACTGCTCCCTCCTGTCCCGGATATAAGGTCTCATAGTCCACGGTATGGGTCTTGAGATAGTCCAGCCATTTCTCACAGTAGGCCTTGCGCAGATGGACGCCGTCCTTGCTGGCGTCGGCGGGCAGTTTTCCGTCCGCCCCAGTGAATTCCGGGTTCAGATCCAGGAACACCACCTGTTTTTCCTCCGCCGCCTTCCGCATCAGGTCATTGTACACCAGCAGATGCTCATTGGTCAGATAGCTGGGTCCGCCCGACTGGGCGATCACATCCTCGTTCAGAGGAATCAAGCCCTGGATATAAATGACGGCGTTGGGCTGGCAGGCCCGGATGTCGTCAATGGCCTTGCAGTAAGCATCATAGAAGCCCTGGTCATCATAATAGCCCAGTTCGTTGACCCCCAGCGATAGATAGACCTTGCCATACTGCTTCAAGGCCAGGGCCTCCAGCAGGGTATACTTCTGCCCGTCGATGGTCAGCGCCTTTTTCTCCTCCAGCTTGAAGATGGACAGGCCGTTGGAGGTCAGGTTCTCCCCACAGCCGATCCCGCTGTAAATCATAAACCCATCGGTTCGGGAGTCGCCTACAAAGGCGGCGTCCTCAAAATAACTGTTGTCCACCGCCTCCCGCTCCGGCGCGGGCTGGGAGAAGTCATAGGCCGCAGCCTCGCCGCTCCCGGACGCTTCCAGGTCCTGGGATCCATCTGCCGTGCCTCTCCCAGAGGCACTGCTCCCCCCGTCCGGCGGGGTGGGAACCGAAGCAGAGCCGCTTCCCACTGGAGCGGAGACATCGGCTCCGGCGCTTCCGCTCCCCTCAGGAGCAGGCGGCTTGGATGTGCAGCCGCTCAGCAGGGCTGCGCTCAATAGAATACCGGCCAGCAGCCGGCGTTTATGTTCAAAGTACATGGAACATTCCTCCAAATTCTCAAGCAATCATTTGACCATTTTCCCCAGCCGCGCCGCCTGTCATCCGCTGTTTTTCTGACTCCCTTGAAAATAGGGGAGCAGAAGGCGCAGTACTGTAGAGGTGAGCATCGCCCCGATGGCCAGGGACGCCGCCATGCCAAAGGTGTTCAGCAGCGTGGACAGAAATTGCTGGGTATCTCCCGCCACACAGTACCGCATGGAGTAATAGATGCCGGAGCCCGGCACCAAAGGAAGCAGCGCCACCTGAAGATAGCCCGTCACAGGACAGCGCCGCACCCGGGCCATCCACTCAGAAAAAACGGTGATGGCCACCGCAGCCAGAAAGGCCGCCACGATGCTCCCCACCCACTGCCGGGCAATCAGATAGAAAAACCAGCCCAGGGCGCCGCCGAAGCCGCAGATCAGGATCCCGGCTCCCTGGATATTATATACCAGCCCAAAGCCCACACAGGCCAAAAAGGCCCACAGTGAGGGCATCAGCAGATCCGCCAACAGTTCCATAGTGCCTCCTAGTTTCCGATGGCCAGCGAGACCATCACGCCCAGCGCAATGGCGGTGGCAGTCAGGATCGACTCCGCCGTCCGGCTCAGGCCAGAGAAAATGTCGCCCACCATGATCTCCCGCATGGCGTTGGTCAGGGCCATTCCGGGCACCAATACCATCAAAGTTCCGATGGTGATAGCCTCCAGCTGGCCGCCTATCTTCATGTGTACCAAAACCAGAGCCAGAAGCGAGGCGATGGCCGCCCCGATCAGGGTCTGAAACAGGTTGTTAAAGCGTAGGCGCGGGCTGGCCCACAGCATCCAGACTCCCACCGCCAGGCCGCACAGGCCGCCGCACAGGGTATCCAGCAGCGTCCCGCCGTAAAACGCGGTAAAAAAGGCCGCAGCTGCCGCATAACCCAGCAGCAGGACCCGGGTCGGGTAGGATCTGTGGTCCTGCCCCAGCTTTCCCACCAGCTCCGCAGCCTCCGGCAACGGAGGGACCTCTCGGCACAGCTGGCGGCAGAGCTCGTTGCACCGCTCCAGCAGTTCAATATCTGTTCCGTGGGGCGGGACACGCCGCATCTGTGTGATCGGATGCCCTGCCGGTGTATTGACACTGACAATGAGACAGCTGGGCAGGGCAAACACCTGGGGCTGAAGCCCGTACGCCGTCAACAGTCGAAGGACAGACTCCTCCACACGGTAGATCTCCGCACCGCTGAGTACCAATTTATATCCCAATTCCGTGCCCAGATTGAGCAGGGCGTCATAATCCATTCCATCCGCCTCCCGGAATCAGGATACCACGTTTCCGCAAAATGACAAGCAACAATTTCATTACAAAATTCGGCAGATTTCGGCCTGTTCTTTTCCCTTTTATCCAAATAGACGGAGCGTAAACTTTCCCCTCTCCGTTCTGTGTCCGGCGCCTCCTTTCCCTCCGGCCTAAGCGCTTGGCGGATACTACAATAGACGCGGCGCCGGACCAAAAGGTTTCCGGCGCCGCAGCTTTTTTATTCTTTTTTCGACTCCGGGGGGCAGTTCTCCCGGCGGAGGAGCCCCACCCCGATGGGCGTGGGTCCAGTATGGACCCCGATGGTCACCCCAATGTGGAAGGGATGCTCATACCGGGCGGGCCACCCTCTTTGCTCCAGCTCCTCAAACAGCTGGTCCGTAAACACCCGGTACTCCTCCTCATCCAGACCACAGCCGGTCACCACATAGTACTGTGACAGGTCCAGCCCCTTCCGCTCCACATAGCGGCAAAAGAGCTCCCGCACCCGCTGCATGGACCGCTTTCGGCCCTGGGCGATACCATCGGAGATCAGCCCGCCGTCCCGGTAACCGATTAGCGGCTTAACGTGGAGAAGCGAACCGGCCGCGGCTGCGGCCCGGCCGACACGCCCGCCGTGTTTCAAATACTCCAGGTCATTCGTCGTAAAGAAAATACGCCCTGTTTTCCGATTGGACTCCAGCTGAGCGGCCGCCGCCGCCAGAGAGACCCCCGCGTCCCGAAGATGGACCGCCTCCAGCACCAGCACCCCCTGGAGCACGGTGGCCAGCTGGGAATCCAGCACGCAGACCTCTGCACGAGGAAACTCCTCCATCAGCAGCGACCGGGCATTCCGGGCGGCCTGGAAAGACCCGCTGAAGGGGGCGTTCAGGCAGACGCACAGCACCGGCTCCCCCCGCTCTACCATAGGGCGCAGGACCGTCAGATAGTCCTCCACCGTGGGCATGGAGGTCCGGGGAAAGACGCCGGGCCGGTCGGCCATCTGCTGATAAAATTCCCGGTTGGTGATGTCCTGCTCCTCCCGGTAATAATTCTCCCCGTCAAAGGAGACATAGAAGGAAACCAGCGTCACCCCCAGCTCCTTCGCCCGCTCCCGTCCCAGGTCGCAGGAGCTGTCGCTCACGATCTGAAATCTTGCCATGTTGGATCTCCCCTCACCCGGCGGGGACCCGCTGCCGCCACAGCCCCCGGTCCCGCACACATTCTGTTTTGTTGTTATAGAGAATAGTATACTCTTTCTTCCCAAAAAGCAATCCGCAGGGGCGGAAGTTCACAAGATGTTCAAATTTGAACCTCATTTCTACAAAAAGCCGCCGCGGGACGGGTCCCGCGGCGGCTGGATCAGAAGCGGCTCCTATCCTTACAGAGCGGAGAGGCCATAGCTGTTGGCCAGAGCGTTGATCCGCTCTCCCGCCCGGCACATGGCGCAGTTCTCTGGGGAGTAGGTGGCATATCCCGGGATGTCCTCCGGCGTGAAGAGGCTGTAAATGGGCACCCCCTCCATCTCCTCCAAGGTGCTGAACACCGCAGCGATCCCCTGCACCTTTCCGCCGTAATACTGCGCGCACTCCACTACACGGCGGATGCTCTTGCCCGAGTTGACCGTGGAAATGAGGATCAGCACATTCCGGTCCGTTACCATGGGGACCAGGTTGTCCCGGAAGAGGAGCTGTCCGTTGGAATCGTACTCCGGGGTGATGACATTGATGTTTTTGTCGCTGTTCACCGCAAAGAGGGTATTCTTCGTCAGGTGGCGGGCCAGAAACGCGCCCAGCACCTCGCTCCCGTCCAGGCAGATGATGGTGTCCACACCCTTCTCATAGGCATAGCGCTGGGCCAGCGTCATCGCCGCCTCCCGTGCCATCGTGTGCTCATGCTTCATGCGTGTGATGTCGATGTAGTGGTTGTTGTGGGAGTGGCGCGTGGCAAAATGTCCCGCGATTACAGACACTTCCAGCTTTGGGTTCAGTCTCGAACGGATGGTCGTTCCTTTCATAATCCCGCCTCCTATTCGTTATAGTTGCCAACTCTCCACGTCTGTATTATACTATCTCTTGTTCAAAAAATCAATATACCGCACACCCATCCCAAAGCAGAAAATTTCTTCTCCACCGGAAATGAAACCGGGCGCTCTGTACGTCTAATGGGTGAACTACAACTTTGGAAGGAGGGCACAGCCTTGAAGGAAGCGGAATACGCCCAGAGGGCCACGGCGGAAAAGGAGCGTCTGTACCGCACTGCCCTGCTCTATCTGGGGGGCGAGGCCGCCGCCCTGGACGCGGTGGACGAGGCGGTCTACCGGGGCCTGCTGGCCTGCGGCCGCCTGCGCCGCCCCGAATTTTTCTCCACCTGGCTCACCCGGATCCTGCTGAACGCCTGTGCGGATGAGCTGCGTCGCCAGCGGCGGGAGATCGCATTTGCCCAGCCCCCTGAGACTGCCGCCCCGGACTACGATGCGCTCCCTCTGCGTGACGCGGTGGCCCGCCTCCCCCAGGAGCTGCGGGCGGTGGTGGTGCTGCGCTATTTTTCCGGCTATACCCTGGCGGAGACGGCAGAGATCCTCTCTCTGCCGGCAGGGACCGTCTCCACCCGCCAGAGGAAGGCCCTGGCCCTGCTCCGTCTGGAGCTGTGTGAGGAGGTGTGACCATGGACCGGAAGCAAGAATATGACACCCTGATGCAGGAACTCCGGCAGACGCCCCCCGCCCTGGAGGGGACCCTGGACCGTGCCCTGGACCGGCGCCGGGCACGCCGGAGGAAACTGCGCCCCCTGCGCTCTCTGGCTGCTGCGGCGGCAGTCTTTGTCCTGCTGGTCAATGTCAGCATCCCCTTTGCACAGGCCTGCACCCACATCCCGGTGCTGGGCTGGCTGGCCCAGGCGGTGTGCTTTTCCCACAGCCTGTCCTCCGCAGTGGAGCACGACTGGGTGCAAAAGGTGGAGCAGACCCAGCGCGACAACGGCTATACCCTCACACTGGAGGACCTGATCGTGGACCAGAAGCAGATCCACCTCTTTTATACTCTGGACTGGGAGGACCCGGCGTGTGAATATGCTATGGTTCTTGTGGACGGCGATCGCCTCTCTCCCCGGCCCACGGTCCTGTCGGACAGTGTGGAAGGCCCCCAGGATGCCGGACACATCGTGCTGGACTACCGGGAAGGACAGGTGCCGGACCGTCTGGACCTGGTCCTCACCGTCCGCCCCAACGGGGACGGCTCTCCCGCCGCCCGGTTCCGTTTCCAGGTCGCGCTGGACCCATCCCTCACCGCTGTCGGCCAGGTCCGGCCGGTGGAGCAGTGGGTGGAGCTGGACGGACAGCAGATCTATGTGGACTGCCTGGAGATCTATCCCACCCATGCCCGGCTGCTGCTGAGAGACCACCCGGACAACACCGCCCGGCTGGTCAGCCTGCTGTGTCATCTGGAGGACGAGACGGGGCGGCGTTATGAGCGGGAGGGCGGCCTCAGCAGCTTCTCCGACCCGGACACCGGCTTTCTCACGGAGCTTCGGCTGTCCAGCCCCTATTTCCAGCAGCCGGAGCGGCTGACCCTCTGCATCACAGGGGCGGCCTGGCAGGACCCGGGAGAGGCGGAGGTCACGGTGGACCTGACCGCCGGAACCGCCGCCGGCCTCCCGGAGGGGGTCCGGCTGATCCAGGTGGACCAGGAGCCCGACCGCACCGTGCTCTACTTCCAGTCCTCCGCCCCATCGGTGCTTCTGCCCCAGCGCTTCTCCTGGACCTGCCGGTCCCCGGAGGGGGAGTGGCACGTTACTGAGGGAGGCTCCGGCACCGACCAGGACACCGGACTGGAAACAGAGGACCTGCACCTGATCGGCTACCCCTGGGACCAGGTCACACTGACCCTAAACTGGACCCGGTTCTCCCCCCTGGACGTCTCTCTGACCCTCCCCGCCGTGGAGTAAAGAGACGCCACCCGAACCGTCCAGACTCTGCGGACCGCGTCAAATACCTTGATACCGGAGCTTCCGGCAAACACGGAGCGGCACAGCGTTGGCTGTGCCGCTCCACTTCTGTGACCACTATTTTGCGGCTGTCCGCTCCGCCCGGGCAAAGGACAACAGCTCCTCCCGGTCGTTGGCCGCGCGCTCATCCAAAACCGCATCCAGGCATTTCTGGAGGACAGCCCCGATCTCCCGCCCCCGAAACCCCAAGTCCAGCATATCCGTTCCATTGACCGCCAGGTCCTTCAGGGAGAAGCAGGCCTCTTCTCGAAGGATCTCCTCGACTATGGCGTCCATCGTGTCAAAGACGGCAAGCCGCGGCTTGCAGACAGCCGATTGCCCCAGGGTATCCGCCCGGTGGAGCCCGATGAGCTGCCGGGCGGCCTCCACGCCATGCTTGCTCAGCAGCCTCTTGATCCGCTTTCTGTCCGCTGTAAGCGGCATATCATGATAGCGGACAAGGCGCGCGATCCGTTCCCTGCCGTCACGGTCGAAGCGGAGCCTGTCCAGAATCCGCTCTGTCATGACAGCGCCCTGTTCCGCATGTCCGAAAAAATGCCCAACGCCGTCTTCCGTCAACGAAAAGCAGGACGGTTTTCCCATGTCATGGAACAGCGCCGCCCAGCGCAGGACGGGCTCCGGCGGGGTATGCTCCACCACCGCTATGGTATGCTCCCAGACATCTCTGTCATGGTGCGGGTTGCGCTGGTCGAAACCGAACATGGGCACAAGCTCCGGGATCAGGACCTCCAATACATCGGCAAAGCTGCGTAAAACGGCCGCCGCGCCTCTCCCGCAGAGCAGTTTCGTCAGCTCAGCCTGAACGCGCTCCGCCGCGATCCGTTCGAGCAGCGCCCTGTTGCGGTGGACCGCGGCTGCAGTCCCGGGTTCGATGGTCATGCCATACACCGAGGCAAACCGAAGGGCCCGCAGCATCCGCAGGCCATCCTCCCGGAATCTGCGGTCAGGGTCCCCCACACACCGCACCAGACCAGCCTCTATGTCCGCCCTTCCTCCCACAAGATCAACCACTCCGGCCGCCGGATGGTACGCCAGGGCATTCATGGTGAAGTCACGGCGCTCCAGATCTTCTTTCAGACTGCGGGTAAAGCTGACTGCATCCGGGTGGCGGTGGTCCGTGTAGCCGCCATCCACACGGTAGGTGGTGATCTCCAGCTGTATGTGGTCGATCACCACGGTCACAGTGCCGTGCTTCAGTCCGGTTTCGATCAGCCGGAAGCCGGCAAAGACCGCCTTGACCTGCTCCGGCAGGGCGTTCGTGGCAATGTCCCAGTCCTTGGCCGGGCTGCTGTCCCTCACAAAATCCCGGACCGCGCCTCCGACCAGATAGGCCTCATATCCGGCTGCCTCCAGCAGCTCCAGCGCGGTGTTCACCTGAGGCGCCAGCTTCATCATCCAAACATCTCCAATGCGGCGAGGAACAGCCTGTTGAGTTCCTCCCAGTCCCTGCTCACTTCTTTTGGGTACCGCTCCACCAGAGCCCGCACCTCCACAATGCTCGCCTCCAAATATTCGTCGAGGACGCCGATCCTTGGGATCATTTTCACCTCGGGGGAATTCACCTTGAGGTCCAGCAGCGTTTCCCGGATCAACGCTTCCACAGTCATCCTCTCCTTTATATGTTTTTTCTGCCGGGCGGACGGCCCTCTATCTTCTCCCGTCCCGTGGACAGGAGATCTCCACCATCTCCTCGATCATGTGGTGGAGCGCCTGGGCCTGGGCGGTGTCCGCCGCCCGGTAGTATACCTCTTTCCCCTCCCGGCGGCTGACCAGCAGGTGGCTGGAGCGTAGCAGACGCAGGTGGTGGGCCACCGCCGGAGGCGTCATCTCCACGATGCCTGCCAGCTCGGTCCCACAGGCCTCGCAGTGGCACAGCAGCCAAAAGATCCGCAGGCGGCTGGCGTCGCTGAGCTGCTTGAACAGGACGGATACCGTTTGAAGCTCCTCTACCCGGGGAATATGCTCCGGCGGAAGGGACTCCGGCCGGTTGGGGCGCTGACAGTCTGACATGGTGCATTCTCCTCTCTTTTGCACCAGTATACCACGCTCCCATCGGTTTGCAAACAGGAAGACGGCACTCTCTTTCCCCCGATCGGGAATGAATGTTTCCCATTCGGAAAAAAATACTGCGAACCGGTTGACTTCCGCCGCAACTGCGTGTATGATAGAAGCACAAACGATTAAGCAATCTTTTAATTATCAGAAAGGAGAGCACCCAACATGAAAAAGACCTACCAGATCGAAGTGGACTGCGCCAACTGCGCCAACCTGATGGAGAACGCCGCCAAAAAGACCGACGGGGTCCGGAACGCCGTGGTCAATTTTATGACTCAGAAAATGATCGTGGAGTTTGAGGACGGGCAGGAGCCCAAAGCCGTCATGCAGGCCGTCCTGAAAGCCTGCAAAAAGGTGGAGCCAGACTGTGAGATCGCGCTGTAAGGACCGGCGCCGCGCCCCGGAGGCCGATGGGCAAGGGGGCGCGTTTTCTTTCTCTTACGATTCAACATATACTTAATGGTTATTTTTGAAAGGAGTGTTTCCCATGAACAAAAAGCAGAAAAAGACGCTCGCCCGGATCGTCCTTGCGGCGGTCCTGGTAGTGACACTGGGCCTGCTCCCCATCCGGGGGTCGCTCAGGCTGGCCCTGTATCTGCTCACCTATCTGGTGATCGGATCCGACATTCTGAAGAAGGCCGGCAGGGGGATCTTGAACCGGCAGGTCTTTGACGAGAACTTCCTGATGGCAGTGGCTACCGTGGGCGCGTTCGCCTTGGCCATTTATACCCGCAGCGGGGACTATACCGAGGCCATCGCGGTCATGCTGTTCTATCAGATCGGCGAGCTGTTCCAAAGCTATGCCGTGGGCAAGAGCCGGAAGAACATCAGCGCTCTGATGGACATCCGCCCGGACTATGCCAATATCGAGCGGGACGGCCGCCTGGAGCAGGTGGACCCGGAGGAGGTGGCCGTGGGCAGCGTCATTGTGGTCCAGCCCGGCGAGAAGATCCCCCTGGACGGCCAGGTCATCGAGGGCAGCTCCACCCTGAACACCAGCGCCCTGACTGGTGAGAGCCTGCCCCGGGAGGTCCAGGCGGGAGAGGCGGTCATCAGCGGCTGCATCAACATGACCGGCGTGCTGAAGCTCCGCACCACCAAGGAGTTCGGGGAGTCCACCGTCTCCAGGATCCTGGATCTGGTGGAGAATGCCAGCTCCCGCAAGTCCAGGTCCGAGGACTTCATCTCCAAGTTCGCCCGGTTCTACACCCCGGCGGTCTGCTGCGCCGCTCTGGCGTTGGCGCTCCTGCCGCCGCTGGGACAAATGCTGTTCCTGGGCACAGCCCCCGCCTGGGGGACCTGGCTCTACCGTGCCCTCACCTTTCTGGTCATCAGCTGCCCCTGCGCCCTGGTCATCAGCATCCCCCTGAGCTTTTTTGCCGGTCTGGGCGGGGCCAGCAGGGAGGGCGTGCTCATCAAGGGCTCCAACTATCTGGAGACGCTGGCCCAGACCCGCTATGTGGTCTTTGACAAGACGGGCACCCTCACCCGGGGCGTGTTCGAGGTCAACGGCATCCACCACAACCAAATGAGCCGGGAGCAGCTGCTGGAGTACGCCGCCCTGGCGGAGAGCGCCTCCTCCCACCCCATCAGCAAAAGCCTCCAGCGGGCCTGCGGCCGGGAGCTCGACCGCAACCGGGTCACCGACATTCAGGAGATCAGCGGCCACGGCGTCACCGCCCAGGTGGACGGCATCCCAGTGGCCGCAGGCAACGACAAGCTGATGCGGCGGCTGGGGCTGGAGCCCATTCCCTGCCACAGCGTGGGCACCATCATCCATCTCGCGGTGGACGGGACCTACGCAGGCCACATCGTCATCTCCGACACGGTGAAGGAGCACTCCAGAGAGGCCATTCGGAAGTTGAAGGCCGCAGGGGTGAAGCAGACCGTCATGCTCACCGGCGACGCCAGGCAGGTGGCCGAGGCGGTAGCCGCCGAGCTGGGCGTGGACCAGGTGTACAGCGAGCTGCTGCCCGCCGACAAGGTGACGAAGGTGGAGGAGCTGCTGGAGCACAAGGCACCCAAGGAGAAGCTGGCCTTTGTGGGGGACGGTATCAACGACGCCCCGGTGCTGTCCCGGGCAGACATCGGCATCGCCATGGGCGCCATGGGCTCCGACGCTGCCATTGAGGCCGCTGACGTGGTGCTGATGGACGACGACCCGCTGAAGATCGCCAAGGCCATCCGGATCTCCCGCAAGTGCATCCGCATCGTCTATCAGAACATCGCCTTTGCCCTGCTGGTCAAGTTCGCCTGCATGGCCCTGGGGGCCGTGGGCATCGCCAATATGTGGCTGGCCATCTTTGCCGATGTGGGTGTGATGGTTCTGGCCGTCCTCAACGCCATCCGTGCTCTGTTCGTACACAGGCTGTGAGATACAGAAAAGCCGGCGGGACCGAGTATTGAAGTGACCCCCAAAAGTTAGACAATATTTGAAAAGAAAATTGTTTAGGCAGCCGAAGGGGCTTGTTGTCTGTGAATGGCGGGCGACAAGCCCTTTAGCTTTGTCTTTATGCAGCGGTTGTTGTAGTAGTCCAGATAATCCAACAATTCCAACTGAAAATGTTCCATAGATTCGAATTTCTGGAGGTACAGCAGCTCACTCTTAAGTAGACCAAAGAAATTTTCCATCACAGCATTATCCAGACAATTCCCTTTTCGGCTCATGCTTTGTCGGAGCCTCTTCCTTCTGAGCATTCTCTGGTACTGTTTGTGCTGGTATTGCCACCCCTGGTCTGAGTGGAGGATCAGATCCGTTCCGTCCGGTATGGTTTCAAAAGCCTTCTCCAACATGGTGGTCACCATGCTTAGAACGGGACGTTGAAAAAGCGAATAGCTGACCAGATACCGTAGCGATATGGAGCACCACGTCAAACCGTATCTGGGCCAAAAGAAGCTCACACAAATTACACCGGCAGACCTGCGGAAGCTCTATGACACCTTAAAACAGTGTGGCAGAGTACATCCACGTCCCGGTCAAAGCCGTGGGTTGTCCACCACCACCGTCCACGGCATCCACACCACCCTCCACCATGCGCTGAAGTCTGCGGTAGTCGAACGCTCGCTGTGCTGCCTGTATGGTCAATAATGCGGCCCACGGAATTGCATTTTCCGTGGGCCGCACAAAAGAAGTGATGTAGAGTGGTTGGTAATCCAGCAGATTATCTTGCCACATTTTTGCAATACTGCATCAGAATTACAGCAAGCTGTGCTCTGGTGGCATTGCCCTGGGGATTCAGGGTGCCGTCACCCATGCCGGAGATCAAGCCGTTTTCCACAGCCCAGCACATGGCATCGGAAGCGTAATCCGCAACCTTGCCCGCATCAGGGAAGCGGTCCATGCCGCCTGCCGCAGCCGGGCTGCCGGCATACTTCCACAGCATAGTAGCCAGTTGCTCACGTGTGATGTTGCCGTCGGGGTTGGAACCATCGGACACGCCGTTCCGCTTGGCCCACTCCATGCCCTTCTCATACCACACGCTTCCGCCAGTGGTGTCCTCGCCGTCAAAGCGGGCCAGAACGGTCATCATCTGGGCGCGGGTCATGTTGGCATCGGGGGTAAAGGTGGCCGCGGTAGTCCCGGCAAACATCTCACGGGCCGTCACGAAGTCGATGGCAGCCCCTGCCCAGTGGCCGTTGGTGTCGGTAAAGTTCTTGGCGTTGTCTATAATCTTCACGGTGGCGCTACCGTCGAGTTTCAGGGCCACACCGTCCCCGGTGACCACAGAGGTCTTGACGAGTTCCTCAGTGCCATCGGCTCTTACCAGAATAGCCACGGTGCTGGGAGTGACTTTCTCCACAGGGATCTCCACTTTGACGCTGCCAGCGCTCTTGGGCACAGTGACGGCCACGGCGGGCGCGTCCTTGACGGACTTGGCGGCGGGCACCTCCACCGGCAGCTTCACGTTTTCGCCGGACTTGGCCGCTTCCTCCACCGCGGCGGAGGAGACGGTAGCATTGACCTGGGTGATATTGCCGTTCTTGTCGGTGACAGTGGTTCCAGTGGAGCCATCCGCAGTCTTATTGATCTCCGTCACGGTGCCATCTTTCTTTGTCTCTATGGTAGAAGTGGAGCCGTCAGGGTTCTTGGTGACCTCAGTCACAGTGCCGGTGGTCTTGTTGACAGTAGTCGTGGTAACGGAACCGTCAGGGTTCTTCTCAGTAGTGGTTGTGGTGTTGGAAGAACTGCCGCCGGAAAAACTGCCGCCGCTGGAGGAAGCTGCCACAGTCCCGACATCGGAATAGCCCACTTCTTTGCCGCTCTCATCCAGCAGCACGGCAAATACTCTTTCGCCGCTGTTGATACCGCTGAGGGGGACAACCGTCTCCTCAGTACCAGCAGAAGCGTTGCCGACTTCCTCAGCGCACAGGCCATCCACCATGACATTGGAGACCGTCAGGGTCTTTTCCGTCTCCCGATCAAAGTCCACCGGCAGGGTCACGATGTCAATATCATAATCGGAATAGCGCTTGACACCGTTGTCATCCTCGGTCATCATGCTTTCGTCAAAGACCAGCGTTTTGTCATCATAGTAGTTGAAGTCTGGCATACCGGTGCTGGGGACGGCGGGAGAATAGGAGTTCAGATAGATCTTGTCATTGGCCAGATCAAAATAGAGCATTTTGATATAGCCGCTGCCACCCTCATCTGCAGACTGATAGTCGGTGCAGATTTGGTAGACGGTGTGTTTTTCACCACTGTCACTGGTCAGCTCCACAAAGTTGACGGAGGAACCGTGATAGTGACCGTTGAGGATAGCCATGACCTGGGGATGGTTCTTGCACACACCGTTGAGCAGAATGCGGCTGGTGTAGCTCTCGGTTGCCGTGGCATTGATGCCGCCATGGGTGGTAATGATGGCGCGGGTACCGGGGTGTGCATCCAGAACGGAGTTGATCCAGGCAATCTCGTCGGTGTAGATGTCCCAGCTTATACTGATGAAGAGAATCTCCTCACCGTCCACTTCTACAACATCATAGTGCCCAAGATTGTTTTTGTAGGACCCGCCGTAGTAGGACTTGTCCTTGTAGTATTCCTCTCCGAAATACTTCCAGTAGAGATCGTACACCATGTTGCCGTGGGCCACATCGTGGTTGCCACCCAGAACGCCGGTGGGAATCCCGGCATCTTCCAGCCGCTTCTGCTGAGAACGTGCGAAAGCGAACTGATACTCCTCGTTGAACTCATCGGCAATGTCGCCGGTATGGAAGACATATTTGATATTCAGGTCATCCTTTTTGTCGATGATCCAGCTCACCATATCCTGATAGTGCTGGTTATACCGCTCGGCATAGTACTGAGTGTCCGTATACCAGGCGATGGCGAAGTCATAGTTCTCCGGAACCGCTGTACCGTCCCAATCATCGTTGTCCCCGACCTCGGTGTTAAAATCATCTGCCTGGGTATAGGGGGTATTGGCGATGGTGCGGGCCTGGATCAGGACGCGGACAGTGCCGTCAGCGACGGCAGACGCAGGCACCAGAGCCGTGAGCGTATTGCCATCCCGGTCCACATCCAGCAGCTCCCAGGCGTTGTCCCTGAGCACATAAAGCTGAACGTCTTTGCCGTAGTTATCTGCCACAGTCAGCTGCACACGGATGTTCTCTTCCTCTCCGCTGACAGGGATCTCCAGGATCTGATAGGGGTACTGACCGTTATCAGATACAGTAGCGCCGGTACCGGTCTTGGCCGCAGCCTCAGCGGTGCTATCCCCCGCACCCTCCAGGATGTTGAAGTTCTCAATGCGCTGTGCCTTCCGCACGGACACGCTAGCTGCACCCTCCACAGCGGCCACCTGGGCCTGGGTGCCGTTGAGGGTCAGGGAAACGGTCAGGTCCATGGGTTCTTCCTCCACCCCCACAGGCTCCGTATTCTGAACCTTAAAGGAGATGTTCTGCACCTGGTCGCCTGTAGTCACGGTCAGGGTATGAACGCCATCGGCCAGGGCGGTGGTGTCCAGAGAAAGTGCCTGGGCATCCACATATCCTGCAGGGATGGTGAAGGTCATCTTCACATAGATGTACTGGTTGGCAGAGTCGCCGATCTTGATGGAGCTGGAGGAATCAAGGGCTACGATATCCCGTGTGGTGATGTTCTGGCCCACACAGGAATCGGGTGTCAGAACCGTCCCGTCCCGCAGAACCAACCGCAGGTTGGAAGCCACAAAGTCCTCGTTGTTCTCGTCCGTATAGGCTTCCCAGCAGGAGCCGTAGGTGGCGGGACGCAGGGTCAGTTCAATGGACGCGCTGCCCTCACCATTGTACTTGAAGTACTGCTGTCCCACAGGCATGGCCAGACAACCGTCAGCGGGGATGGTGCTGCACTTGGAGAAGGTGCCAATGATGGTGCCGGTCGCCTCCGTATCACCGCCGGTGGTCAGGCCGTTTTTGAAGTAGCTGTCCACTCCGGTGTAGTCAAAGACGAAGTAGGCACCACGCTCCATGGCAGCGGCAGAGTCCAGCGTCTCACCGTCCAGGGTAAAGGTGGGAGTGGCTGCACCGCTATAATCCTTAGCCGAGATCTGAACGGTGCCGGAATAGGGTTCGCTGCTCACGTCTGCGCTGTTGAAGTTCACGCGCAGCCCGGTCTGTTCCCCGTCGTTGTGGATCTGCACTCTGACTGGCTCAGTCTGGGTATAGCGGTAGGCGTTGTGGAACCGGACATAGTATTCCACCCAGTCAGCTCCCTGAAGATAGCCGTCCTGAATAAAGGCGTACCACTTGTTGTAGATGGCAAAGGAGGTAGTCTGGAACACCTCGTAGCCGTCCATTTTGTCCGTCTTCCAGCAGAGCTCGGCAGAGGTCACGGGCAGAGCCTCCGTGCCGGCGTAGGAATAGGGGATGCGGAGGCTTTCACCCTGCTGCAGCCCCTCCTCCAGGACCTTCAGCGCCTCAGTATCATAGGGGCTGGTGGAAAGTTCCACGGTAGGTCTGGAGTTGTCATCGGCTATGAACGTGATCTGGCCATCTGCCACCACGCCCATATTGGTGCTGCTCTGGGCGGCGTAGACCTCCATCAGCGGACCCTCTATGGAAACCTTCAGGTCCACGCTCTTGTTGTCCTTCAGATCGCTGACGCCATCCCAGAAGTAGCGGGAAACCAGGGTTTTGGTGTCGCCCTCACCCTTCTCATACAGGTCAAAGCCCCGCAGGGTATTGCTCAGACCGTTCTGGGCGGTGAAGATGTAGACGGGCACCTCGTCCGGGATGGCGTAGGCGGCACGGAATTCCGCCAAGGTTGGGAAAGTCTGATAATCTGTCCCCTGGGTTAGTCCGTCCCCTGCGCGGTAGCACCAGAGAACCACGGTGCTGTGGGCAGGAACGGTGCAGTTTTCCTGCGAGCCGACGCACTGGGTTGGATCCTCATTGGCGGCATACTGGTAGATTGGCAGGGCCTTGTAGCTACCCTCTTGTACTCGGTAAGCAAGCTCATACTCCTGGTTCAGGTCGATGGCCTGATCTGTGGTGTTGGTCAACTCCAGGCACTCCATCAAGTCGTTTTCAGCACTGCCGTAATCTGCGTTGCGGTTGGTGTCGTTGGGGCGGATCTCCGTGATAAACAGGCCGTCGGGTGTCAGGTCCTCCGGTGCGTCAACGGAACGCCGCCCGCTGAGCTGGGCGCTGCAGGCAAAGCCCGCACTGGTCAGCTTCTTGGCCTGCCAGACCTGCATGGTGCTGCCGGCCTCCGGGATCTGGAGGTGGACGGACAGACCGTCGGCGGTCACATCGTCAGTGGTGGTATTGTAGTGATAGTAGGAGAGGATGTTGCCCTCGGTATCTTTGATAGCAAAGCCCCGGTCATTCTCAGCAAAACCGTTCTGACCGCTGACCTTATAGACCTTGACATCATCAGCGATGTTCATGGCTGCGCGGAACTGTGCCTCTGTGGCATAGTCCTTGCCGACCTCGCCGCCCAGATCGGTACGCTGGCTCCAGAACACGGCGCTTTCCCCGGCGGGGATAACAACGTTTTCAAAGTTGCCGTCCACAGTGGTCACGGTGAGCTGCTTCATGGTATGGCTGCCACCGCTGGGGTACTCATACCAGAGGCCGTAGTCTGAGTTGAAGTTGACATCCTGATCAGACGTATTGGTAATCTCCACAAACTCCATCTGGTCAGAAGCATTGGAAAACTGGGAATTCCGCTTGACATCGTTCTGATAGATTTCTGTCAGCCACAGGCACTGCTGGGAAGCGCCGCCGGAAGTGTTGTCATCAGACGGGCTGTCAGCGGAAGTCAACTCATACACCGCCACGGTGCCGCCTACCTCGCAGGCGGCCAACAGCAGGGCGTCGCCGGTGGGGCTCTTTTCGGCGGGGATAAACTTCAGTCCCTCGGGGGAATCATCGGCGGCCACATCGTTGGAGAAATCCCTGGAGTTGATGTAGTTGACATAGGCGACATTGGACGGGTCAGTGATATCGTAGACCATCACGCCGCCAATGCGCTCCAGGGTAACGAAGACATAACTCCTGCCGCCCACTTCACCGGTCACAACGGTCTCCGGCTCGGGGCCCTTCTTACCGGAACGGTCATCTTTGGTCAGAGCGTCGTTGGAGCAGTTGAAGTAACCGGGCAGATACACGGCAGTCTTGGCTTCAAAGTCATTACCGCTGTCGAACACTTGCTCCAATCCCTCATTTGTCACTTTGAACATGGTGAAGGAGCGGCCGCCGAAGAGGTAGTCCTTTTCGGAATCCAAACCGTCGTAGTCTTCGGCATCGAAGAACACGACCTTACCAGACAGGCCGGAGTTCGCCGCAGTGATGTTACCGGTGGGAGATGTCTCGTCCTTACCGAAGTTCCGCTCGTCCTCGTTCAGGTAATAGGACTCGGTATTCTCCGCACCCCACTCCCGGGAGTCGCCCTCGTTGGCGGTCAGCAGATAATCCACTCCGCCGATGGTAATCAGAGAAATGCCATCCGGCATCCGGATACCGCGCAGGCTCTCATACCGCTTGGGGGCATACTCTCCGTCTTTCTTGTCAATGTCGATCGCAATTTGAGAGTAATCCTCAAAGCCGACCGAATACACACCAGTAAACTGCTCTTCCTTCAGGTCCAGAACCGCGATGGCGTTTGCCTCCTGCAAGGAAACATAAGCGGCATCGTTGGTGCAGGCGATGTACTCGGGTTCCAGATCCACAGAGGGAGCAGCGTCCTTCTTCAAGACAATATTGGCATTTGCCAGAGTATCATGATCAAACTTCTCAAAGCCGACGTGCTTGGCGCTGTAATCACGCACGTCGATGATGGTGACGGAGCCTTCGGGGTCACTGATTTTCTCCCCATAGCCCATTCTCGGCTCGCCCTCGTTGGCGGTCAGGATCTTGCTGCCGTCCGGGGTGAAGGTCACCATGTCGGGCTGGACGCCGGTCTCCACGGTTTGGATAAAGGCCAGGGTGCCGTCAGTGTTACAGGTAAAAAGAGCCACCCGGCCGTTGTCCGAATAGCCCTCGGCCTGAATCGCGGCAGCCAGCCTGGTGCCGTCTGGGGAGACGGCCACGGAGGTCATGTCCCCGTAAGAAAAGGTATTGTCAGTCACAAGTTCTTTCACATTGATATCCACACTGGACAAACCAGCGGCCGTATTCTCTGATTGAAGGCCGTTCAGAGAAATCGCTGTCAATACGCCTGCCTGGCCATTGACGGCGTAGGCATAGCCGGTCCTGCTGTTATAGTCCACGATCTCCATGACGCCGCCGTCGGCGTTGGTCATGCCGGAGTCGTAACGGCCGATCTGGGCCAGGCTCAGCGCGGCTGTTCCGTTTTCAAGGCCGGTGGCCTGCGTGTCGGAGGCCGCAGACCCATCCACCGCCAGCGCCGCTGGGCAAAGCCCCAGCACCATGACGCAGGCCAGCAGTAATGAAATCGATCGTTGCTGTACATTCTTTCCCATATTCTTCTGTCCCTTCTCAAGAAATATATTTTCATTATAGAGAAGGTGCGCTGTCTCTATCCACCACGAAACCGTAAATCTCATGTAAAACTTAAGTACAGATCTTGACTGGCCATTTGGAAGCGCATACCACCCTTTGGGATATACCAAAATTCAGCTTGCATTTTACATGTTTCCGGCCGATAGATCCACTGAGGCTCTCTATAATAGAATCACCAAAAGCAGAGAGGCGTTTCACTATGCTCCCATGTCAGAAGAATTGCCCTATCCACAGTCTGGCAGCGGTAGATGTACCCTGCTCGTTCCAACCCCACCACAGCGGCACGGATCGCATCCTTCCCCGCTTGATTGATCTTCGCCGGCCCCGTTAAGGTGTATGCTTTCTACAATCTGGGGGTACAGCGAGTCAATCCTCAAAAAGCCTCCATCATTGCCCTGTGGGAGATGATTTTAGGCCCTGTTTGGGTGGCGATATTCTTGAAGGAATATCCCTCACTGAGTGTTTTGGCTGGATTTCTCATTGTTCTTGTGGGTATGTTTTTGGATGCGTTTGCCCACCCTGAAGCAAAACCACAGGCTCATGTATCAACTAAAAGCCAATAGTTTAGTTATTGAAAAGATCATTAATGTGTTCTCCGTCACGCCTCGCTCCAAGGGAAACTGGTAGCCAAAATGCTCAAGGCGATCCACGCCCAAGAGAGCAAGAAAGCTGCCCGTGAGAAGGCCACAGCAGTGGTGGAGCAACTGCGTTCGATGAAGCTGAAAGAGGCTGCCAAGAGAGTTTGCAAGCCAATCTGCGTAAGAAACCCGCTTCTCTGCATATGGCAGCCCCGCGTACACCGAGGTCGTTTCCTTCCTTCTTTAACATTACAAATGGGATATCACGAAACTCCCCCAGGGGAACAGGCGGGACAGTTGGAACCGAACTCGACCAACACATGTCCAGAGCATTTTCCGGGATCTGGAACTCTTGAAGCTTTTTGTTGAGTGGGTACGAAATTGGAACTGCTAGGGATGTGCCGGAACGGATCTGGCGGTCGTATGGTGTGATGTTCCCATAGTACAGGTCTTCCAGCGTCTCTCGCATGGTGTGCCACCTCCTTGTCAGCAACACACAATACCACAGAAACAGAAAATAGCCACGGCAGATGCGCAGAGTTATCAAAGATTTATCATTTGGCGGTTCTGGAGGATGGTATCACATTTTGATACCATCCTCCGGTCTTATCAATACCCTATCATGCCGCCCATGCCGCCCTGCGTCAGCTCAGGATCTTCATGGTCGTCCGACTTGTGTCCCATAGCAATCTTTTTCTCCCGAATCTTCTGTCGTAGCTTGCTGTCCACCTGCAGCCCTGTTCCAGACTGGGGTAGGGATCGTTCCTGAAAGATCCTGCTCATGTGGTGGAGCAGATGGGTAACACTCAGGAACACATGGGGCGGTCTGCCGCGGTTCTGATGTTGGAGAAGGGCTTCCGCGTAGACATTGCCTTGCTCCGCCGCCTTACTTAGCCAGTATGCACCCAGCTCTTTGTCGTACTCCACACCCTGTCCCATGAGATACAGCTTGCCCAAAATATACTGCGCGTACTTGTCACCGCGTTTAGCCAGCTCGTTCATTTCAGAGACAGCGTCACCGCGCTCTTCCAACGTCAGGCTCTCATCCCGAATCGCATCCCGAAGGCTTTCGTAGGCATAGGAAGCGTTTCGGAATTCCTCCGGCTCGCTCTCCTGCTCCACGCCCTTGTCCTCAAAGGACAAATTGCACTGCCGGATGTTTTCCGCCTCTTTTATTACCTCGTTTTTGATCTGGCGGAATTCTTTCTGCTGTGACAGCGGAACACGCTTCCGCTCTTTGTATCCATCCACCTTTCCCTGGAGGACCATCCACTGGTCGTAGCAGTCCCGCACACTGGGAAGCCGCTCCATCTCATCCACGATTCGATCCACCAGTTTCTTTTGCGGCTTCGGAAGGTAGCCATAGGACTTCTTGCCCTTGACCGTTTCCAGTTGCATCGCCAGCTCCAGCATGAGACGCTCCACTTCTGGGTGGTCACAGATACCATCTTTCATAACCTGTACCAACTCCAGCATCGCTTTCCGGGCCTCGCGCACCAGTTCGTCACGGGATGTAGACTTCTGCTCGTAGAGGTGCAGCAGTTCCTGCTTGAAAATATTATTGGTGAGCTCGGACTTGATCTGCCGGATGTCCTCTCTGGACAGGCACGCCTGCCCCGGCTTCGTAGACCACGCCATCATATGGACATGGGGATGATCCCCTTCGTCGTGAAAGGCGGCGTACCACCGGAAGTCACCGGGTGGGATGTTCATCGCCGCGGCGATGTCGTTGCGGTGAGCCCGGAAGAGATTACACCACGCCTTGGCGTTGTCGTATACAATGCCAACGGAAAGGGGCTCGGTCTGCCCTACAACCGCCCTTTGATGGACGAGGACGACCTGCCCTATTATTGTCTGCGGGACGTTCTTCCCCGCTGGGCTGGGTGAGGAGAACTTTGCTTCTTTGACGGAAGAACAGATCCGGCAGTATAAGGAACTGTATGACAATATTATGGTCATTACAGCGGAAAAAGAGCGGCCGCCCCAGGAAAAAGGGGCCTGTTCTCATAGCCCGGACGTGGAGTGGAGCGGTGAACACGGAGGAGCCTATGACCAATTACGATCTGACCAGCATTGGAGCGGTCACCACTTCCGCAAAACTGGCCCATATTCGTGCCAATCAGGAGCCGGATCAGAGCAGCTATAACGCCGCATGGCTCCGCGGTTACGCTGACGCCCTGACGGGAGAGGTCGTTGCAGTAGTAAATGAGCGCGTGCTCGTTGCAGGGATAGGGGGAGGGCTTTATCTCCATAAGTATCCTGTTATCTCTCACTGGGAAGCCAGTACCCCGAACAAAGTAGGAGTATTGCTCCTCTATATCGCCGTTCTGCGTGTTGGTCAGTGTGACCAAGGTCAGGATCGTCTGTATAAAGACGCTTAAAAATAGTTTGTTAATAACGGTCGATTGTAAAATGAAGTTGGACACCTAAGAAAAAATCCATAGTGATTT